>Ga0134125_10000610_pt1 | contig 47411 bp, 45 predicted proteins | sample KB31751_FD_96464 | JGI IMG/M metagenome (GOLD analysis project Ga0134125, IMG submission 96464) | Terrestrial soil microbial communities with excess Nitrogen fertilizer from Kellogg Biological Station, Michigan, USA - KB3-175-1 | ecosystem: Environmental > Terrestrial > Soil > Unclassified ...
CTCCTGGCGGGATCGCCGTGCGTGGATGCGGGGATGGATCCGGGGATGACGGCGGGCGGCGTGTCGCTGTTGCCGACGATGGAGTACGTGCATCCGGCGAGCGTCGAAGGGCGCATGTCGGTGGGCGCGATCGACATCGGTGCCTACGAGCTCGGCGGCGCGGTGGCGCTCGGCGACGGCGGCGCGGGCGATCTGGCGATGCCCGGCGGGACGGTCCCCGGCGGGGGTGGAGGTACCGGCGGCGTGGGCGCGCACGGGTGCGGTTGTCAGCTCGGGTCGCCGGCGCCGGCCTCGAGCGACGCGGCGGTCGCGTTGATCCTCCTGTCATTGCTTGCCATTGCGAGATTTCGCACGATTTCCTGAAAATCTCGGTTGACTTGGCGACGCGGAATGAATATTCATTCCGTTGCGAGGCGAGTGACCGCGAGCGATGCCGACCGAAGAAGCCAAGACCGAAGCGATCCTCAAAGCGGCGCTCGAGCTGTTCGTCGAGCGCGGCTTCTACGGCACGCCGGTCCCCGCCATCGCCGAGAGCGCGGGCGTCGGCGCCGGCACCATCTACCGCGCGTTCCCCTCGAAGGAGGCGCTGGTCAACGCGCTCTATCAGCGCTGGAAGCAGACCATCGCCCGGGCGATCGTGAGCGACTTTCCGGTCGACCGTCCGCCGCGCGAGCAGTTCCGCATCATCTGGGAGCGCATGGCCGACTTCGCGCTCAGCCACCCTCGGGAGCTGTCGTTCCTCGAGCTGCATCATCACGCGTCGTATCTCGACGCCGAGAGCATGGCGATCGAGCACGGCATCATCGAGTTCGGCGTGCAGATGGTGCGGCGCGCGCAGGAGGCGCAGGCGATCAAGAAGGCCGATCCGCTGCTCCTCATGGAGCTGGTCAACGGCGCCTTTCTCGGCGTGTTTCGTGCGAGCGTCGAGAAGCGGCTCAAGCTCACCAAGGAGATGCTCATGGTGGCGGAGCAGTGCTGTTGGGAGGCGATTCGCGCGTGAGCCCGTCGGTTCTGGCGTCTGCACGACGCCCTTTTTTTGCCCTGAAACCGGAATGAACATTCATTCCTCGTGAAATCACGAAAGAGGAGAGGACCATGAGCCTACGCAAGCAGACGATCCTGGTTACCGGCGCCACCTCCGGCATCGGCCGCCACGCGGCTCTCTACCTCGCCGCGCGCGGCCACCGCGTCTTCGCCAGCGGGCGCAACGAGAAGGCGCTCGCGGCGCTCCAGGCCTCTGTCGAAGGCGCGGCCATCGAGACCGTCACGCTCGACGTCACCGACGGCGCGTCGATCGCGCGCGCGAAGTCTGCCATCGACGCGCGCACCGGCGGCCGCGGCGTCGACGTGCTCGTCAACAACGCCGGCTTCGGCGTGCTCGGTCCCACCGAGCTCATCACCGACGCCGACATGCGCGCGCAGTACGAGACCAACGTGTTCGGCCTCATGGCGGTGACGCGCGCCTTTCTGCCCGACATGCGCGCGCGTCGCGCGGGGCGCATCATCAACGTCTCGAGCCTCGGCGGGCGCCACACGCTGCCGTTCTTCGGCGTCTACAACTCGACGAAGTATGCGGTCGAGTCGCTCTCGGACGCGCTGCGCATCGAGCTCGGACCGTTCGGCGTCGGCGTCGTGCTCATCGAGCCGGGCGCCATCGAGACCGAGTTCACGCCGCACGCGCTCGACGGCGCCGCCAAGTATCGCCGCGCCGATTCGCCGTACGCGCCCGTGCTCGGCGCCTTCGAAAAGATGGAGAAGATGGCGAAGCAGACGCAGGTGGGGCCGCTGGCGGTGTCACGGGCGATCGCGCGCGCGTCGGAGGCGCGCCGGCCGCGGCCGCGCTACGTGGCGCCGCGCTTCGCCGGGCTGTTCGTCGCGATCATGCGCCTCGTGCCCACGCGCTGGGCGGATCAGACGGCGCGCGTGCTCCTCGGCTTCACGCGCAAGAGCTTCGCGCGCGCGTTGCCGGCGGCGGCGCTGCTGGCGCTCTTCGCGGTGCTGGCGCCGGCGGCGGCGCGCGCCGAGACGCCCAAGGCCGACGGCGCGTGGGAGACGATCAAGAAGGCGGACGGCATCCTCGTCGAGCGCCACGTGGTGGCGGGATCGAGCCTGAAGGAGTTCCGCGGATCGGCGACGGTGGCGGCGCCGGTCTCGGCGATCCTCGCCGTCTTCAGCGACGTGCCGCGCGCGACCGAGTGGATGGACTCGTGCAACGGCTCGCACGAGGTCGAGGACATCAGCGATCGCGAAAAGGTCGTCTACAACCGCACGCACGCGCCGTGGCCGGTCGCCGACCGCGACGCGGTCTTGCACAACATCGCGCGCTTCGACGAGGCGGGGCGCAAGGTCGAGCTCGACTTCTGGACCGTCGAGGATGGCAAGGAGCCGGCGAAGAAGGGCGTGGTGCGCATGCCGTTTCTGCGCGGGCACTGGATCCTGTGGCCGTCGACCGATGGGGCGTCGACGCGCGTGGAGTACCAGGTGCACGCGAACCCGGGCGGCAGCCTGCCCGATTGGCTCGTGAACTACGTGTCGCGCGATCTGCCGTATAAGACGATCGACGGGCTGCGCGCGCAGGTCAAGCGGCGGCACTATCCCGAGTTCGAGGCGAAGATGAAGGAGCGCTTCGCGCAGTACCCGTTCCTGTGGCCGCGCTCGTAGCGTTATGCTCGCGCCGCGATGAAGCCTCTCGATGCGGCGCTCATGGGGTTGATGCGGCAGATTGCCGACGGGGATGCGGCGGCGGTGAAGAAGGCGTTGGCCGGCTCGCCGCTGATGGCGGGCGCGAGCATCGAAGAGGGCGCGACGCGGCGCTCGGCGCGGCCGTGGTTCCTCGCCGACGTGCAGCATTACGTGTACGGCGGCGATACCGCGCTGCACGTGGCGGCGGCGACGTACCGGCACGCGATCGCGCGCGTCTTGTTGACGGCGGGAGCGGACGTGCGCGCGCGCAACCGGCGCGGGCAGGAGCCGCTGCACTACGCGGCCGACGGGGTGCCGGGGGCCAGGGGGTGGGATCCGAAGGCGCAGGCGGCGACGATCGCGCGCTTGATCGCGGCGGGCGCGGATCCGAACGCGGGCGACTCGACGGGGGTGACGCCGCTGCATCGCGCGGTGCGGACGCGCTGCGCGGCGGCGGTGGAGGCGCTGCTCGCGGGCGGGGCCGATCCGCGGCGCAAGACGGACAAGGGGTCGACGGCGGCGCGGCTGGCGCAAGTGGCGACGGGACGCGGAGGCAGCGGCTCGGCGGAGGCCAAGGCGCAGCAGGAGCAGATCGTGAAGCTCCTCGGCGGCAAGCGGCGCCGGCGATCTTGATTCGGCGGTTCGCTACCGGGTCGCTACCAGATAGCGGAACGCGTTGGCGATGAAGACGCTGCCGTCGGCGCGGCGGAACTTCTCGAGGACCGCGCGATGCGCCGCATCGACGGCGTCGGCTCCCGAGTGGCGCGCCGCGCGCTCGGCGACGCCCGCCGACCCGAGCCCGCGGACGCCGGTCTCGACGTCGGGATAGACGAACGGACAGTCGACGTCGCGCACCTCGCCGGGGGTGAGCTCGGCATCGCTCGCCAGCTTGCGCAACACCGCCTCGTCCGACAGCGCGAAGGGGCCGGGCGCGCCCGGCGGAGGCGGCGGAAGCAGCGGCTTGAGCGCGCCCAGCACCGCGGCCGCCTGCGTGCGGTCGGGGGGTGACCAGGTCGCGATGATGACGCGCCCGCCCGGCTTGGCGACGCGCCTGGCCTGCGCGAGCGCCCCGAGCGGCTGTGCCGCGTACTGGAACGAGTTGAAGCCGGTGACCACGTCGAAGCGATCGTCGGCGAAGGGCAGGCTCTCGAGCTCGCCGACGTGGAGCTCGGCCGCCGGGACGCGCTCGCGCGCGATGTCCAACAGCGCCGCCGATGCATCGAGACCGGTCACCTTCGCGCCGCGCTCCGCGGCCAGCTGCAGCGCCAGGCCCGCCCCGCAGCCGACATCGAGGTACGCGGTGCCGGCGCCGACGGCGTGGAGCGCCAGCACGTCGAGATAGAGCGGCCGTGCGCTGGCCTCCTGGATGTCGGCCCACGCGCGCGCCTTGGCGCCCCACAAGCGGCCGTTCACCTCGGCCGTGCCCTGCGTCTGTGTCGTCATGGCTCCCTCCCCTGGCGGGATCCTATCCACGCCCGCTTCCTCCGTACACCCGTCACCGACGGCAGGCGCAACTTTTCCCTACCTTCGCCGATAACCGTTTATAGAAGCATGCAGATGGGCCGTCCCGACCAGACCGCGGGCGAGCGCGCCGCGGCCACCACCTCGACCTTGCCGCGCGCGACGCAGCTGCGCGAGGCGGCGGTGACGCTGTCGGTGGGCGACTCGGTCGGGCGCTATCGCGTGCTCGAGGTGCTCGGCGCCGGCGGCATGGGTGTGGTCTACGGCGCGTTCGATCCGGAGCTGCAGCGCAAGGTCGCGCTCAAGCTGGTGCGCGCCGAGATCACCGACGCGGAGCTGCGCGCGCGGCTGTGGCGCGAGGCGCAGGCGATGGCGCGCATCCGTCATCCCAACGTCATCACCGTCTTCGACGTCGGCACGTGGAACGATCAGATGTTCGTCACCATGGAGGTCATCGACGGCTGGACGTTGACCTCGTGGCAGGCGGCGCGCTCGCGCTCGGTCGACGAGATCCTGCGCGTCTTCGTCGCGGCCGGCGCGGGGCTGGCGGCGGCGCACGCGGTCGGGCTCGTGCACCGCGACTTCAAGCCGGACAACATCCTCATCGGCGGCGACGGGCGCGTGTGCGTCACCGACTTCGGGCTGGCGCGCGTGGTCGCGGTCGACGCGGAGATCGAGGAGCCGTCGTCGCCCGACGCCACCGTCGAGGGTGAGCTGACGCGGCAGGGCGCCGTCGTCGGCACGCCGGCGTACATGGCGCCGGAGCAGATGCGCGGCACGCCGCCCGACGGGCGCGCCGATCAGTTCAGCTTCTGCGTGGCGCTGTTCGAGGCGCTCTATGGCGTGCGGCCGTTTCCCGGAAAATCGCTCGGCGAGCTGGAGCGCGCCATCTTCGACGAGGAGCGGCTGCGGCCGCGGCGCAAGGGCGTGCCGGCCAACGTGCGGCGGGCGCTCGCGCGTGGCCTCGGGTACGCGGCGAACGAGCGCTTCGATTCGATGGATGCGCTGTTGCGCGCGCTGCGGCCGGCGCCGCGCATGCTGCCGGCGGGCGTGGTCGCCGGGATCGCGGCCGTTGCCGTCGCTGCCGTGGCGGCGGTCGCGGGCGTGACCCATTGGCGCGACGATCGCGCGCGCCTGTGCGGCGGCGCCGGGGATCGGCTGGCCGGCGTGTGGGACGGCGATCGGCGCGCCCAGGTGGCCGCGGCGCTGGGCGACGGCGTCGACGCGCGCGGGCACGAGCGGGCGTCGCGCGTGCTGGCGGCGCTCGACGACTACGCGGCCCGCTGGGTGCGCGGCTACACCGACGCGTGCGAGGCGACGCGCGTGCGCGGCGAGCAGTCGGAGGCGCTGCTCGATCTGCGCATGCAGTGTCTCGACGGGCGGCGGCGCGAGGCCGAGGAGCTCACGCGCATCCTGGCGACCGACAAGGCGCTCGGCGACAAAGCGGTGCAGGCGGTCAAGTCGCTGCCGTCGGTGGCGGCGTGCAACGACGTGGCGGCGCTGGCGCGTCCGCGGCCGACGCCGGCGGCGGCGCGGGCGGAGATCGAGGTGCCGCGGCGCCTGTTGGCGCGGGCGCGCGCCGAGCTCAATGCGCTCGAGTGCAAGGACGCGCGCGCCAACGCGTCGGCGGCGGCGGCGCAGGCGCGCACGCTCGACGACTCGACGCTGGCGGCGGCGGCGATGCTGCAGCTGGCGCGCGCGCAGCGCTGCCTCGGCGAGCTCGGCGCCACGCGCACGACGCTGATCGACGGCGCGGTGCAGGCGGCGCGCGCGCACGACGAGGTGGAGCTCACGTTTCTCACGTCAGAGGCGGTGGAGATCGACGCGCAGCAGGCGGAGTTCGCCGACGCCGAGCATTGGGTGGCGCTCGGTGACGACGCGGTGGCGCACGCCGGCGGCGACGCGTGGGCCGAGGCGGATCATCTGTACGCGCGCGCCATCCTCGAGTGGCGGCGCAACCACCTGGCCGAGGCGGTGGAGCTGCACCAGCGCGCGGCCACGCGCTACGATCGGATCGAGGACGGCGGCGAGTACGATCGGCTGCGCAACCTCGGGCAGCTGGCGTCGGTGCTCGGCTCGATGGGCCGCTTCGCCGAGGCGCGGCCGCTCGAGCGTGAGATCCGCGATCGCTTCGCGGCGCTGCTCGGGCCGGACAGCATCGTGACGCTCACGCTCGACGAGAACATCGCGCTCGACGCGTGGGAGGCGGGCGATCTGGCGACGGCGACGGCGGGTGCGCGCCGCTTCCTCGAGCGCATGGGCGCGGCGAGCCCGTCGCACGTGTCGACGGCGCAGGCCAACTACGGCTGGATGTTGATCGAGGCGCACCGGCTCGACGAGGCGGTGTCGTGGCTGGAGCGCGCGCTGGCGTCGGCCGAGCGCGTCGACGGGCGGCACGACGAAGAGACCGAGTTCGCGCTCGCCGGGCTGGGCGCGGCGTACGTGGCGCGCGGCGAGCCGGCGCGGGCGCTGCCGCCGCTCGAGCGGGCGCTCGGGCTGCAGCACGGCGACGAGACCGCGGCCGATTGCGCCGACACCGAGCTGGCGCTGGCGCAGGCGCTCACGAACCTCGGGCGCGACGCGGGGCGCGCGCAGACGCTGGCCGAGGCGGCGCGCGATTACTACAAGACGCATCCGTTCGGCGTGCGCCGGGCGCACCAGCTGGCGGCGGCGGAGGCGTGGCTGCGCGCGCATCCGGCGCGGCGGTAGCAGGGCGCAGCGCGGCCGTCGCGGCGCGCGCAGCTGGGGTATCGGGACCACGACGGTCAAGCGGCGTTGACAGCGAAGGCGCGCCCGCGGCGCGCAACCCCGCGTCGCGTCGTGCGCACGGCTGACACGCGGCTTGCACCAGGGCATCGCGAAGGACAACTCGCGAGGAGCCCATGGAGTACCAGGCAGAGCAGATCATCACGCCTTCGAAGCAGCCCTCGATGCTCGCGTGGATCCTCTTCGCGCTCACGCTCGTCGCCGCGATCGGCCTCGGGCTCGTCGAGGAGCAGAAGCTCGACGCCGCCACGCGGCGCGCCGAGGCGGCGGCGAAGTCGGAGGCCAAGGCGCGCGCCGAGCTGACCGACGTCGACAACGCCAAGCGCGCGCTCGAGACGCGCGTCGGCGAGCTGCAGGCGGAGAACGGGCGGCTGACGGTGAAGGTGGCGGCGGCGGCGAAGATCGACGCGGCGGCGCCGGCGCACGTGCCGAAGAAGGCGCGCCGCAAGCACAAGCGCCACCATTAGCGAGGACTTGCACCGGGCCGCAGGGTGCCTAGTGCCGTCTTCAGGGGTGAGTGCTCGGGATGGCTGTGTCGATCGATCTGCCGGACCGGCAGAGGCTGGAGGAGCTCGCCGTCGAGCTGCGCGAAGCGATCTTCGGCGCGCTCGAGCGGCGCTGGCTGCTCGCCCAGGCGCTCGACGAGAGGCGCAGCGAGATCGAGCGGCTGCTCATGATGGACGTGATCGAGCGAGCCGAGGCTCGTCGCGCGATCACGCGGGCCGAGGTCATGCTCGACGCCTCGTCCGGACTGTCGGGGACGGCGCGCTCGCGCTAGCGATCAGGTGCTCGGCAGCGTGCGCTGCGCGATCGCTTCGATGTCGGCTTCGTTGCGCGTGACCGAGAGGGTCTCGAAGGCGGCGCTGGCGGCGGCGGCGATGCCGTCGGTGGCGAGGGCGGCGCGCAAGGCGCGCACCGCGTGCCGTTGCGTCGCGAGGCGCACGTACTCGTTGTAGGGCGCGTCGCTGTCGTCGGTGCGCAGGCTGCAGAGCTGCGCGTAGAGGTGCTCCTCGCGCCGCCCGAGCTGGCGATCGATGGCGGCGACCTCGCGCGGGTCGGTGGCGGCGAGCGCGTGATCGCGCAGCTGCGTGAGCGTCATGTCGCCGCCGTCGTCGAGACCGAGCACGGCGCGCGCGCAATGCTCGACCGAGAGGTTGGCGCACGCGACCGCGAAGTTGCGGCGCGCCGTCGAGGTGCTGGCGAGGATCGCGTCGGCGACCGACGCGGGGAGCAGCCTGAGGTACGAATCGGATGGCACGTTCTCGGTTCCTGCGTTCGTGAGAATACTTCAGCTCGACTATCGACGACCATGCGACATATCGCCGCATGGCCGGCGTGGCGCCGATGTCGGTAGCGACCGTCGCCGTGTCTTCAGCCGGATCCTCGCGCGGTGTGGGGGATGGCGCCCACGCGTGTGCAGAAAATTGCGCTCACGGGCGTACGCTCAGGTAGGCGTAAACGTCGCGAGGTCCCCGATGCCGAGGGACTGCTCGATGCGGGCGACCTCGTCGACCATCTTCTCGAAGCCGCCGTGCGGCAGCGCCTTCTCGCGATCCTCGAACACGTCCTGCAGCCGCGCCAGCTCGCGCTCACCGACGAGCGCGCGAAAGGCGGGGAAGAGCACGGTGTCCTCGCGCGCGGCGTGCGGCTGGTACATGCGGATGAACTTGCGCAGCGCCTCGGCGATCGGCTTGCGGCCGGCGTCGCTCTTCAGGCCTGCGGCGGTGGCGAGCCGTTGCACCTCGGCGGTGAGCTTGCGGCCGGCTTGATGTTGCGCGCGCAGCGTGGCGACGAGGTCGGTCAGCTTGTGGGCCTTCTCGAAGCGCGGGAAGATGAACTCCTCTTCGTCCTTCTCGTGATAGTCCTCGATGAAGGCGCGGATGATGAGCGCCGAGTGGGCGAGGGCGTCGGGCGGTACGTCCTTGCTCGCGTCGAAGCGGCGCAAGACCTCGCCGTAGATGAGGAGCACGCGACGGAGGACGCCGTGCTCGCGCATGAGATCTTCGGTCGGGGAGACCTCGTCCTCGTCCTTGTCCTTCTTGTCTGCTGCCGACGCGGCGCCGGCCACGAGGAGCGCGGCCCCGCCGGCGAGGAGCTGTCTACGCGTGGGTGTCATGCCCCGGTTGTAGGCCAGTTGCGCCAACCAATCCAGCTCAAGCGGCCGAGGAGCGCCATGGCCGCGGGCACGAGCAGCAGGCGAACGACGGTGGCGTCGAGCGCGACGGCGAGCGCCATGCCGAGGCCGAGCGCCTTGATGAACACGACCGGCGCCGCGGCGAAGGCGGAGAAGACGACGATCATGATGGCGGCGGCGCCGGTGACGAGGCGGCCGGTGCGCGCCAGGCCGTCGACGATGGCGCCGCGGGTGTCGTGCGTGCGCAGCCAGGCTTCGCGGATGCGGCTGATGATGAGGACCTCGTAGTCCATCGACAGGCCGAAGACGATGGCGAACATGACGACGGGCAGCGCGGCGTCGATGGTGCCGAGCGCGTGGAAGCGCAAGAGGTGCTCGAGGCGCCCCTCCTGGAAGACGAAGACGATGGCGCCGAACGACGCGGTGAGCGACAGCGTGGTCACGAGCACCGCTTTGATCGGCAGCACGATCGAGCGGAAGGCGCGATAGAGCAGCGCGAGCATCGCGGCGACGACGATGACCAGCATCGCCGGCGCGCGCGCCTCGAGGCCGGCGGCGAAGTCACGCTCGGCGGCGGCCTGACCGAAGACGCGCGCGGTGGCGCCCGGCGGCGGCGGCAGGGTGCGGACGTCGTCGACGAGCTTCTGGCCCGCGGGCGAGTCGGGGTTGGCGGCGCTGATGACGCGCACGATGGTGTGGCGGCCGCGCAGGATGGTGGCGAGCGCGTGCGCCTTCTCGCTCGATGGATGCTCGAGCACGGTGGTGAGCGCGGGCTCGAGCGCGGCGGCCTGGTCGCGCGTCTTGGCGCCGGCGTAGGAGAGCACGCTCTCGACGCGATCGACGGCGGGCAGCTTGGCGAGGCGGCGCGTGTAGTCGAAGAGCTCGGCGAGGCGATCTTCGTCGACGAGCGTGCCGTTCATGCTGACGAGCACGGCCATCGGCGTGAGCGAGATGGCGGGGAAGTCGCGGCCGAGATCTTCGACGACCTGGCGCGCCTCGACGTCGGGCGGCAGCGCGCGCACGTCGGAGCGCGCCGGATGCAGGCGGCCGAAGGGCAGCGCCAGGATCACGAGCCCGACGGTGACGACGACGGTGACGGCGACGCGCCACCGCATGACCGCGTGCGCGAGCCGGCGCCAGTGCGCGTCGCTCTGCGCGCGGCGGCCGAGTCGCGGCAGGCGGCCGCGCTCGAAGCGCGGGCCGAGGATCGCGAGCATCGCCGGCAGCATGACCAGCGCCAGCGTCGTCGAGAGCAGCACCACGGCGATGCCGCCGAGGCCGACCGAGCGCAAGAACGGCTGGCCGTAGACGAGCAGGCCCGACAAGCTGGCGGCGACGGTGAGCCCGGAGAAGAGCACCGAGCGTCCGGCGGTGCCGACGGCGCAGCGCAGCGCCGCTTCGCGCGCGTCGTCGCCGGGGCCGCGGCGCGCGATCTCCTCGCGATAACGGCTGATGATGAAGAGCGCGTAGTCGATGGCCACGCCGAGGCCGAGGATGGTGACCACGTTGATGGCGAAGGCGTCGATGGTGACGATGCGCGAGGCGAGGCCGAGCAGGCCCAGGCCGTAGAGGATCGCCAGCCCGCCGATGACGACGGGCAAGAGCGCGGCGACGACGCTGCCGAAGATGACGACGAGCAGGATGCCCGTCGCCGGCAGGGCGATGCGCTCGCCGCGCGCGAGCGAGCGTTCGGCGACGCCGGTGAGCGCGCGCCCGGCGGGGACCAGGCCGCCGAGGCGCGGCGCGATCGTCGGGCCGCGCGCCGGAGCGAGCGTCAGGCCCGGCGCGATGCGCGCGAGCGCGGCCAGCTTGTCCTGCGGCGAGCCGTGCAGGCTGACGACGACGAAGGTGCTGCGCCCGTCGCGCGAGACGAAGCGATCGCCGCCGAGGCTGGGCGCGCCGAGCACCTGCGCCGTCGACGGATCGCCGGCGGCGCGCGCCATGGCGGCCGCGAGCGCCGAGCGCGCCTCGGGCGTGATGCCGCCGCGCGTGCGCGTCAGCTCCGGCGGCAGGCGATAGAGCGCGACGATGTCGGCATCGGTGTCGCCGAAGAGCGTGCGCGCCGCCTCGGTGGCGCGCGTCGATTCGGCGCGCGGATCGAAGAAGACGGCGTAGCCGAGCCGCTTCGACATTCCGTGCGCGGCGAGGAGCGCCGCCAGCGCCACGACGACGCCGCCGGCGACCACGGCGCGGCGCCGGCGTGCGACCTCGCGTGCGAGGCGATCGAGCATGACGATGATGCTAGGGCGCGGAGCGTCGCTGGCGGAGGGGGCGGGCGGACGCGAAACTGCGTTCAGGACCGGCGCGCCGCGCGCCCGCAAGCTCGAGCCATGCTGAGCGCATGGGCTCGCGCCGAACGCTGGGTGTTGCGCTCGCTGCTGCGGCCGCTCATCGCGCGCGGCGACGTCGCCTCCTGGCGGCGCCGCGCCATCGCCCAGCCGGCGCCGTTCGGCGTGCGCGTGGTGCCGACGCGGATGGGCGGCGTGGCCGCCGAGTGGCTGCTCCCTGCCGACGCTGGCGATACGATCCTCTATTACCTCCACGGCGGCGGTTTCGTGATGGGCGATCCGCCGCTCTACCGGCGCATGGTCGGCTGGCTCGCGCGTCAGGCCGGCACGCGCACGCTCGTGCCCGACTATCGGCTCGCGCCCGAGCATCCCCATCCCGCCGCGCTCGACGATTGTGTCGCCGGCTATCGCGCGCTCGTGTCACGCGGCATCGCGCCCGAGGACATCGTCATCGCCGGCGACTCGGCGGGCGGCGCGCTCGCGCTGGCGACGCTGGTGGCGCTGCGCGACGCGGGCGATCCGTTGCCGGCGGCGGCGGCGCTGATGTCGCCGGTGACCGATCTGACGGTGTCGGGCGCGTCGATGCGCACGCGCGCGGACGCCGAGGTGCTGCTCGCGCCGCGGTTCTGTCACCTCGTGGCGAGGCTGTATCTCGGTGGCGCCGACGCGCGCGCCGCTTCGCCGCTGTTCGCCGATCTGCGCGGGCTGCCGCCGCTGCTCGTGCACGTCGGTACCGACGAGCTGCTCTTCGACGACTCGGCGCGCCTGGCCGAGGCCGCGCGCGCCGCCGGCGTCGACGTCACGCTCGCGGTGTGGCCGGAGCTGTGGCACGTGTTCCAGATGTTCGTGTCGATGCCCGAGGCGCGCCGCGCGCTCGACGAGATCGCCACGTTCGTGCGGCTGCACGCGCGCGCCGCGGCCGCCGAGAGCGCGCTCGCCGACGAGGCGGACGCCGAGGCGGTGTGGGCACCCGAGCGCGCTTGATCGGTCGCGGCCTACCTTGCGGCCCATGGCGATCTCGCTGACGGTGCGCCTCCTGGTCTGCGCGTACCTCGTGCTCATGATGTTCTCGATCGGCATGCTCGTCGGCGCCAAGCCGAAGGCCGACAAGCGGGGACGTCGTCACGAGCGCCGGCTGCTGGTGCGCGCGCTGGTGTTGCAGCTCGTGGTGCTGCCGGCGGTGGCGTGGGGGATCCTCGAGCTCCTCGGCGCGCACGGCAACGCGGCCAAGGCGCTGCTGGTGCTCGCGGTGGCGCCGGGCGGGCGCCTGTTGCCCAACATGGTGCGGCGGGCGCACGGCGAGGTCGGGTTGTCGGCAGAGATCTCGATCTGGCTGGCCAAGCTCACCGCGTTCACCGCGCCGCCAGCGCTGGCGCTGCTCGGCGAGGTGCATCGCGTCGAGCTGCACGAGCTCGACATCATCGCCGCGCTGCTCGGGCTGCAGATCCTGCCCTACGTCCTCGGACGGACGGTGCGGCGCCACCGGCCGGCATGGGCGGGGCGGCTCGGCCATCCGCTCGACCTCGTGCGCGGGGTCATCGTCGTGGTGTTCCTCGTCGTGCTCATCGGTAGCGGCAAGCTGGCACTCTTGCGCTTCCTCGGCGAGCCGGCGTGGGTGGGCGCGGTCGTCTTCACCGCGCTGGCGATGGGGCTCGGCTATCTGTTCGGCGGGCGCGAGCCGGCGGCGCGACGGACCTTGATGCTCGCGGCCAACAGCCACGATCTCGCGCTCGGGCTGACGCTGGCGTCGCTGGCGTACTCGAGCCTGCCGATCGAGCTGCCGGTGTTCGGCATCTGGGCCTTCACGTTCGTGTGCAACCTGGCGCTGTGCGAGATCCTGGGACGGCCGCATCGCGCCGACGCGCAGGTGCTGGCGCCGTCGGCGTGAGCGCAGGCGGTGTGAGCGTCAGAAGGCGGTGAGCGGCGGCAGCGGATCGTGATCGTTCGGCGTCACGAGCGGGGCGACCTGCTCGCGCGCGCGATCGGCCTCTTCACGCTCGCGCAGGGCGCCGTCGCCGTCGCCGGCGGCTTCGAGCGCGGCGGCCCTGGCCTGATGATGGGCCGCGCTCTGTTGCAGCTGGCTGGCGCAGCCGGTCGCGGTGGCGAGAGCGAGCGCGGTGAGGATGGCGCGATACATGGTCCTAGGAGAAGCACGAGCCATGCCGTCGCCGGCCATCCGCTCGTTCAAGCCGAGCGACGAAGCGCCCCCATATCAGTCGGGTGAGCGGCTTACTCGTGGCGGCGTGGTTCGTGGCGATGCCCGCCGTCGTCGGGCAGGCGGCGACTGACGCCGTCGACGAGGGCGCTCCACCGCAGGACGCGCAGCAGAAAGCCGACGCGCAAGACGCGGCGGAGCAAAATGCAGCGGAACAAGACGCGGCGGAGCAAAATGCGGCGGAGCAGGGCGCCGCGGAAGAGAACGCCGCCGTCGCCAGCACGCACGCCGCCGACGAGGGGGTCGACCCGCCGCCCAATCCCGCCGCCGGCGAGCGCAGCGACGGGCGCCTCGATCTGCCGCCGAAGCGACGCTGGCGCCTCCTGCCGCAGATCCTCCTGTTTCCCTTCCGCGCGCTCTTCTGGGGCCTCAGCTACCCCGTCGGCTTCGGCGTCCGTTACGAAGATCGCAAGCATCCGCTCGAGCGCCTCGGCTCCTTTTTGACCTGGAGCGACGGCCAGCGCGGCCTGCGCCCCGCCTTCTACTACTCGACCATCTACATCCCCGAGTTCGGCCTGCGCTATTTCGATCATCTCACGCTCGGCGTCGACACCAACCTCAGCGTCGTCGCCACCGTCGGCGGCGCGCGCTACGTCTACTCCGGCCTCACCGTCGAGCCGACGCGCCGCAGCGATCCGATCGGCGTCGTCTTCGACGTCCTCTTCGATCGCCGCGCCGATCTCCTCTACAACGGCCTCGGCAGCCACACCGATTCGAACGCGGCCAACGGCCGCTACCTGATGAACGCGCTCGAGGCGCGCCTCAGCCTGCGCATCCGCCCGCGGCCGTGGTTCGCCTTCTACGCCACGATGGCGAGCGGGCTGAAGCGCTTCGGCAACGGCGACAACATCGGCGGCGACATGGGCATCGACAACGTCTACGACACCGGCACCATCCCCGGGTTCACGCACGGCACCAGCTTCGTCCGCGCCTCCGCCGGCGGCGTCCTCGATCTGCGCAACGACCGCGCCAAGGCCGCCGTCGGCATCTTCGCGCAAGCGACGTTCGATTACACGCACGGCATCGACGGCGACTTCGCCTCCTACGAGCGGCTGCGCGCGCTCGTCGGCGTGCCGATCAACCTGTGGGCGCGCTCGCACGTGCTCTGGCTGCAGGCGGCGACCGCGCTGGCCTGGCCCGACGTGGGCAACATTCCCTTCTCCGAGCTGCCGACGCTCGGCGGGCCCTACGATCTGCGCGGCTTCCGCTTTCAGGATTTCCGCGATTACAGCGCGCTCTGGTTCAGCGCCGAGTATCGCTGGCCGATCTGGATGTGGCTCGACGGCGCGGTCTTCGTCGACTACGGCGGTGTGTTCCAACAGAACTACGGCCAGTTCGGCGCGCGGCGCATGCAGCCCGACGTCGGTGTGGCGCTCCACGTGATGACCGCAGGGAGCTTCAGCATCGGCGTGCAGCTCGGCTACGGCTTCGGCGAGGGCTTCAACTTCTCGATCGCGGGGACCGGCCCATGAAGCGCGCGGCGTTCGCGGTTCTCCTGTTCGTCACCGCTTGCGCGCATCCAGCGCCGCGCTTCGCCGACCGCGAGATCTTGTGGCGCGATCCCGACGACGCGCCCATCCCGATGCCGCCCGAGCACTTCATCCTCGGCACGCGCCGCGTCTGGCCGGGCGTGGACAACGCCGTGTTCCGCCCCGCCGAGCGCGTGTTCAACGTCGAGTACGGCCTCGAGGCGCAGAACGTCAACGCCGTCGACGACGTGCCCGAGTCGTCGTGGTACTCCGATCCGCGCCGCGATCCCGCACGTCCGTGGGCGCCGCCGCGCGCGCTCGGCACCGACGTCCTCACCCATCGCAACCCGGGCGAGCCGTTGCCGCAGCCGCCGTTCCGCATCACCAAGGCGCTCGAAGGCGGCTCGGCGGCCGGCTTCGTCGTGCTCGACGCGCTCGGCCGAAAGTATGCGCTCAAGTTCGATCCCGAGGACCACCCCGGCCTGGTCACCGGCGCCGACAGCGTCGCCACCCGGCTGGCCTGGGCCTCGGGCTGGCGCGCGCCCGACGACGAGATCGTCGACGTCACGCGCGCCGAGCTCATCGTGCAGCCCGGCGCCACCGTGCCCAACCGCTGGGGCCAGCTCTCGATCCTCGACGACGGGGAGCTCGACGCGATCTTGTGGCACACGGCGCACGACGCGAGCGGCGTCTATCGCGTCGTCGCCAGCCGCTGGGTCGACGGTCACGTGCTCGGCCCCTTCCAGTGGAAGGGACGCGACCTCCACGATCCGAACGATCGCACGCCGCACGAAGACCGCCGCGATCTACGCGGCTTCGGCACCTTCGCCGCCTGGATCGACGACGTCGATCTCCTCGAGAACAACACGCTCGACAGCTATCTCGGCGCGCCCGACCGCGGCCACGTCGTGCACTACCAGCTCGACGTCGGCGGCTCGTTCGGCACCTTCGCCGCGCGCCCGGCGCCCTACTGGATGGGCGACCAGAGCTACTTCCAGTTCGGGCACATCCTCGGCTCGATCGCCACGCTCGGCGTGTTCCCGCACCGCTGGGAGGATCCGCGCTGGCAGCGACGGCGGCGCGCCATCGTCGAGCAGTACCCGGAGCTCGGCGGCTTTTCGGCCGAGCACTTCGAGCCGCGCAAGTGGCGCCCGATCGTCGACATCCCGGCGCTGGTGCGCGCCACCGCGCGCGATCGCTACTGGGGCGCCAAGCGCGTGGCCGCGTTCTCGCGCACCGAGCTCGACGCGGTGGTGGCGGCGGCGCGCTACCGTCCGGCGGCGGCGGCCTACCTCGCCGACACGCTGTGGCGGCGGCGCGAGATCGTCGCGCGCGACGCGTTCACCGAGACGAGCCCGCTCGATCACTTCGCGCCCGTCGGCGGGCAGATGTGCTTCACCGATCTATGGGTGCGCGCCGGCCTCGGTGGCGACGAGCGCACCGTCTATCGCGCGCGCGAGGAGGGGCGCGACGTCGCCGTGGTGCGCGGCGCGGCGCGCGACGGCGCCGTGTGCATGACGCTGCCGGCGGGCGAGGGCTATCGCGTGCTCTCGTTCGCGGCCCAGCGTCCGGGCGAGCGTCGCTTCGGGCCCGCCGTCTCCGTACACGTCGTGGTTCGCGGCGCGCGCGCGCGCGTGGTCGGAGCCCTGCGTTGAGTCTGACCACGTCCGGACAAGTTCCTTCAAGGCACGAGACGGGCGCGCGGCACCCTCACAAGAAGGAGCCCGACGTGTCTCACCCGATCACCGTGCTCGTCGTCGATGACAGCGACGACATCCTCGAGGTCCTGGAGATGGCGCTGGAGGCGGCCGGCTATCGCGTGATCGTCGCCGGCGACGCCGTGCATGCGTTCGACCTCGTGCGCGGCGAGCGGCCGCACGTGCTGCTCACGGACATCATGCTCGGCGTGACCAGCGGCCTCGATCTGATCACGCGCGTGCGCAGCGATCTGGCGCCGCCGTTGCCCGCCATCATCGCCATGTCCGGCTTCGGCGACGTCGCGCGCGAGGCGCTGCGGCGCGGCGCCGGCAGCTTCATCCCGAAGCCCTTCGTGGTCGACGATCTGCTCGATACCATCGCCGCCGCCGCCGATGGGCGCGCGCCGACACCGTCGACGCAGCAGCACGCCGCCGATGCCGCACGGCACCAGCGCAGCGTCGCCGCCGCCGCCGCCGATGCCGCGCTGGCGCGCCTGGCGCCGGTCTATCCCGAGATGCAGCGGCGCACCGAGTGGACCGTGAATTGGGCCCCTGCCTACCTCGGGTTCGGCCACGCGTTCGTCGCCGTGGTCCGCGAAGGGCGGCTGCGCGTCGTCGCCGCCTCCGAGGGCGCGCCGGTCGATCTCGACTCGCCGGTGGGCGAGCGCGTGCCGCTGGTGCGCGACATCGTCGAGACCGCGTCGTCGATCGTGCTCTCCGGCCATGGCGCGCCCGCGTTCGGCACCATGCAGGGCTTCTTCGCCGGCGTGCCGCTGCGCATCGGCAAGGTCGCCATCGGCGCGTTTTGCGTCGTCGACGAGAGGCCGCACGCGCTCGGGTCGGAGGACTTCGAGGTCATGCAGGCGTGGGGTCGGCGCGCCTCGGCGGTGCTGGCCGACGAGCCCCACCCACCGCAGGCGCTGTGGGCGCCGCTCGGGCTCATCTCGGAGAGCGGCTACGCCCTGCTGCTCTCGGCGCTCCTGCGCCGCTGCCAGTCGGGTACCGACGCGCTGCACGTCATCATGATCGAGTGCGCGCGTCCCCCCGCCGAATGGCGCGACGAGCTCGCCGAAGCGATGGGGCGCGATCATTGTTGCATCGCCGATCTGGAGAACGGCCGCTACGGCGTGGTCGTGGCGCGGCCCGACAAGCTGAGCGTGCGCGCCGCCGCCGGGCGTGCGCTCGCCGCCTGGGCCTCGCGCGCCGACGCTCGCGCCGGCATGATCACGGTCGACAACGCGGCCGTGATCGGCGTCGGCGAGCAGGAGGTGAGCCGGCTCGCCGAGGCGGCGCTGGCCCGTGCGCTGGCGCGACGCGACGAGGGCGTGGGACGCATCGAGCGTTTCACCCTCGGTCGCGCCGCGCCATCCACGGAGGAAGCGCCGCGCGCGCCGGCCTATGAGGCGCGGAAGGGCGTCTGAGAGCCGAAGCCCTGCTGCTGGCTCAGCGCCATGCGAATGGCCTCGCCGGCTTTTTCGCGCACCGCCTCGGCGACGCGCTCACGGAAGCCGTCGGAGAGCCGCTCGCGCAGCGTCTCGATCACGCGCTCGCGCAGGTTGTCGACGATGCGATCGCGCAGCGACTCGGCGATGCGCTCGGCGTCGATGCCCGCGGTCTGCAGCTCGCGCGCCATCGGGCTCTGCTGCATCGCCGCGCGCACGGCCTCGACGAGGTGTTGGCGCACGACCTCGCCCATGCGCTCGCGCACCACTTGCACCACGCGCTCGCGCACGCTCTCGCTCAGACGATCGCGCAGTGACTCGGCGATGCGGTCGCGGATCTCCGAGATCATGTGCTCGCTGGAGCCGCCGCCGAACTGCTGCTGCTGCTGCTGCCAGCCGCCGCCGAAGCCCTGCTGCCCACCGAAGCCGTGCTGGCCGAAGCCCTGCTGCCCGCCGAACTGCTGGCCACCGAACTGCTGCCCGCCGAACTGCTGCCCGAAGCCGCCGCCCATGCCGCCGCGCAGCACCTCTTGCAGCCGCCCGCGCAGCTCCTCGGAGAGCCGCTCGCGCAACACCTGCGACAGGCGCTCACGCACCAGCTCGCCGATGCGCTCGCGGATCTCTTCGTTGGCGCGCTCGCCCACGTGCTCGGCGATGCGCTCGCGCAAGGTCAGGATCAACATCTCCGCCGCCGGGCCGCCCTGCATCAGCATCGGATACGCTTCTTGGAGCGAGCGGCGCAGCGCCTCGCGCAGCTTGTCGCGCAGGTTTTCGCCGATGCGCTCGCGCAGCTCGTGGCCGATGCGCTCGCGCATCATCTCGGTGACGCGCTCGCGCACCGCCGCGGTCACGCGCTCGCGGATGGCCAGCGCCAGGATCTCGGCCCCCGGCCCGCTCAGCTGCGGCCCGAGCTGACCGCCGACGATGGCGCCGCGCAGCGCCTCGCCGATGCGCTCGCGCAGCGACTCGGCGGTGTACTCGCGCACCGCCTCGATCACGCGATCGCGGATGTCGCTCGCCAGCCGCTCGCGCACGCGCTCGTGCACGCGCTGCGAGACGCGGTCGGCGATCTGCTCGACGAGGTGCGGCCCCGGCTGGCCCGACATCATCGCCTGGCGCAGCTCGTCGCGCAGCTCCTCGCCGAGGTGCATGCGCAGGTTCTCGACGATGCGCTCGCGCACCGCGTGGCGCAGACGGTCGCGCACCACCTCCGAGACGCGCTCCGAGACGCGGTCACAGACGCGCTCGGCGATCACGTCGGAGATGTGCTCGAAGCCGGGGCCCTGGAACTGCTGCTGCTGCTGCGGGCCTTGCCAGCCGCCGCCGAACTGCGAGGAGAAGCCACCAAAGCCGCCGCCCGCGAGCTGCGGCGAGCGCCGGATCGCGTCCATCGTGTTGCGGATGGTCTCGTCGAGACGATAGAGCTCACCAGAATCGAACCGCTCGGTTTCCATGCACGCCTCCCAGGTTGTGCTGCGTGGTCATGCTTGCGGCAGCGAAGACTTCGGACGTTTCGCCAGCCGGATGCGAACGACTCCTCGATCGACTTCGATGCGCGGGGCGCCCGACGCGGGCAGCGGCAGCTGCACCCGACGGCTGAACGGCCCGCACGGCAATTCGGCGTGTAGCCACACGCGCGCCTCGCCGGCGTCACGGACGCGCACGCCGGAGACGAGGACGCTGTCGCCGATCAGCTCGGCGTGGACGTTGTGCACGTCGGCGCCGGGCACGCCAAGCTCGACGATGATCTCGCGCTCGACGGCGATGATGTCGGCCGGCGGCGTGAAGGAGAACGGCGGCACGCGCTCGGCGAGCGCGGGGATGGAGCGCACCAGCGACTCGAGCTCGGCGAAACGCCCGGCTACCGCGCTCGCCGTGGGGTGCACGCCGGGATCGGCGTGCTCGGCGCCGTCGGGCGCCTCGCCGCCGGTGACGGCGCGGTGAATCGCGCGCACGTGGTCGAGCATCATCGAAACGGTCGGCTCTCGCATGAACGGCCCTCGCGAACGGGAGCCGAGGTAGGCACATCGCGCACCGCGCGCAAGTGGCGGCGTGCGCTTTTTACTTTCGTTCTAAAGACGGCGATCGCGCGATCAGAAACGCCAGCCGACCGACATGCTGCCGCCGGTGGCGCTGGCGCTGATGTCGAGGTTGAGGCGTCGCAGATCGTGGAGCTCGGTGGCGGCGGCGACGGTGACGAGGATGCCGATGGCCTGCACGCCGGCCGAGAAGAGCAGCAGCGGCGTCGTGCGATCGCCGGCGTCGTTGTGCGCCACCGACCAGATGGCGCCGAAGACGGGGATGCCGTCGACGACGGCGGTGCGATGCGGCTGCATGGCGACGAGCACGTTGGAGACGAGGTAGCCGAGCGCCGCCGCCGAGGCGCCGCCGATGAGCACCGCCTCGAGCTCGTCCTCGCCGACTTCGGGATTGACGAGCGGCGGCAGATCGCAGCCAGGGACGCACATCGTCGGTGTGCAGGTGCAGTGCGGCATCATCGACGGTGATGCCGTCGGCGGCGGCGTCGGCGGATCCGCCGGTAGCTCTTCATCGAGCGGCGGATCGGCGTCGGCGATCGCGATGCTGCCGGGGCCGAAAGACTGAGCATGTGCAACCGCGCTGCACGAGAGGATCGCGGACACTACCGTCGCTGCCGCCCGCCCGAACTGACGCATGGATCACCTCGCACTGGCCGGTGTGAGTGCGCGCGTTCGTCACGTCAAGACTGTTCGTGGCCAGCGTTACGGAGAGCGCAAACTGTGGCGCAAACGGATCATGCTTTCTTGCGGCACGCGGATGACACCGCGCGAAGGACGGTCGAGATCGAGCACGAGCGCGGCCACCGAAACGAAGACGAGCGTCGCGAGAAAAGTGGGCCAAAAGCGTCGCGCACCGTCGAGACCGCAGTCGTAGCCGACGAGCGCCGCGGCGATGCATCCGACGAAGAAGATCAGTTCCACGATCGGCAGAGGAACGAGATTCTCCACGGCGACGCGTCGCTTCTCGTGCAGATCGATCACATCGTTCAGCGAGCGTAAAAAGAGGCCGCTCGCGATTTGGTTCGGCGTTCGCGCGACGGCGCGCGTGGCCTTGTCCCACAGCTGCGCTTGTAGGCGCACAGAGGCGGCGTTGAGCGCGTCGCGGCGGCGCGCGTCGAAGCCGACCTCGTGCAGCGCGACGCGCAGGTCGACGTAGCGGCGGAGCAGCGACTGCAGCTCGCTGCGCTCCGGCTCGTCGAGGAGCGCGGTGCGCAGATAGGTGGTGCCGATGGCGTTCGACTCCTCGAGCACGAGCGCGCGGCGCGCGTCGTAACGGCCCTGCGCCATCGCGAACGAGAAGGCGAGCAGCAGCGCCAGCAGGCTGAGCACCGCCGCCTCCGTCGTCGAGAGCTGCGCGGGCGAAACACCGGCGCTGCGGCGGCGCGCGCGCGCAGCGACGCGGAAGCCGAGCTCGATGAGGACGACCCAGACGGCGAGCGCCGCCGCGCACAGAAGGAGGATGGGCGTGCGGTACACGAGATTGCCGATCACACGCCGAGGACCTGCATGCCGCAAGCCGCGGCGCTCGCCCGATCGGTCGCGGTACGAGCAATGCAGCTTCGCCGCTCATGCGCATCCACTACGTCCTTGTCGTCGCTGCGATCGAATGGTCGAGTGGTGTCGCCTACGCTCAGGTGGCGGGGCAGCCGGGTGTCGCACCGCCGCCACCGCCCGCGCAGTCGCTGGAGCCGACGCCGCCGACGCCGTTGACGGCGCCTCCGTCGTCGCTGCAGCCGTCGGTTCCGCCGACGCCGACGCCGCCGTCGGTGTCGACGTCGCCTTCGTTGTCGACCGTGCCGCCTCCGCCGTCGCTGGCGCCGCCGCCGCCGCCCGATACGCTGTCGACGCGGACGCCCGGCACCACGCCGGCGACCGGCACGCTGGCCTCGGCACCGTCGGCACCGACGACTGCGTTGACGGTACCTCCTCCGCCGCCGTCGACGCAGACGCCGCCGACCTCGTCGACGCCGCCGTGCTACGGCTCGATGCCGCAGAACGCGGCGACGGGCGGCATCGTCTCGAGCTCGTCGGTCCGTCCGACGGACTGCGCCGGCTCGCCGGTGGCGCCGCCGACCGCCATCCCCACGACGCAGCCGAACACGCTCGGCGGCGTGACCGTGCAGCAGGGCAATCCGGCGAGCACCATCGGCGGGTTGCCGACGAACGGTCCGTAGCCCGCGAAACCGCGTTCAAGCGGGCCCGGTGCCCGCCGCACCTTCGATCGCATGAGGGTGATCCCATGGGGCGCGCGCGTCTCCGCGCTCGGCGTCGCGCTCGTGTTGTCGGCGGGCGCCGCGCCGTCGCTGCCCGCGGGCACGCGCATCCCGGCGCGCATGAACACCTCGATCGCCACCCGCGCCGCGCTCGGCCCCAACCGCATCCCCGACGTGCATCGCGCCGGCGAGGAGTACGCGGCGTCGGTGACCGATCCGGTCGGCTCCGGCTGCGCGCGCATCGATCCCGGTGCCGTGGTCCACGGCCGCGTCTCCGAGCTGCGACCCGGCGTCGAGCTCTCCGGCGTCAAGCTCGCGCTCACCGCCGACGACATCGACGGGCGCCCGGTCGCCGCGCACGTGGTCGCGTCCGACGTCGAGCGCGTGCCGGCGACCGACCTCGGCCGCACCGCCGACAGCGCCGCCTTCGCCGGCGTCGTCATGGGCGGCGTGTTCTTCGGACTGCCCGGCATCATGATTGGGTACGGCGCCGGCGCGGGTGCGGGCGCCATCGGTGCATACAACGAGCGGCGCGTCGAGGCGTGGCTCCCGGCGGGTTCGAGCATCCAGGTCGAGCTCGACGAGCCGCTCACGCTCCCGACGCGCCGCACGTGCTGACGCGTCCGCGCTACATCGTCGGGCGCGCCACCCCCGCGGTCATTGGCGCAGGATATTGCGACATCAGCTTGGACACCGCCTTGTCGAGCTTGGCGAGGTTCGGCGAGTACTGGTTGTTGATCACCTGCGACGCGGTGCCGCGCCAGAACACGGTCTTCGTCGCCGGATCGATGAAGTCGACGATCAGCGTGCCCTCGGTGTACTGGTACACGTCGGCGCCGCCCCAGCCCCACCAGCCGTAGCCGGCCGAGGTCACGTCGAGCTTCTGCTGCTTGCGCGCGTGATAGGCGATGAGAAAGTCGGGCTGCTGCCCCGGCGCCGCCTCGACGATGCCCTTTTGCGCCAGGTCGTTGCGGATGGCGCTCTTCACCTCCTGCTCGGCCGGCGATTCCGCCTGCCCCTGACGATACGGCGGCGTGAAGAACGAGTAGCTACGGAAGCGCTCCAGGTTCGTCCCCGGCGTCACTGTCGAGCTCACGGCGGCGCCACAACCCGCGATCAACAGCACCGCGGCACATCGCAATACGAGCGACCTCATGTTCATCCCTCCTTGTCCGTCGCGTCAACGCAACGGCAGCTGCTTGGTCTCCGGCTCGGCGATCACTTCGGCGAGCTCGATCGTCGTCGGCGTGGTGTTGCGCACCACCGCGTTGGCCACTGTTCCGTCGGGACGCTCGACCGACCACGCCGTCGCGCTCGGCGTGGCCACGCGCGAGACGATGTGCTGCCCGCCGCCGGTGAACGCCTGATCGAACCAGGCGACGGTGTCGGCGAAGGGGCGATCGATCTCGAAGATGCGGTCGACGCCGGCGACGCGGGCGGCGGTGGCTCTGGTCGGTAGTGTCTTCATGCCGCGGCCGAGCTCGGGGAACGCCCGGATCTCGTCGATCGTCGCGCTGCCGACCAGCCGGGCATCCGCCGGAGCGGCGATGAGCCCGACGGTGGCGACCATCGGTCCGCTGGCGGCGACGATCGGGCCGCTGGCGGCGATGGCGACGAGCGCGAAGCTCGGCCACATGCTCCCTCCTGTGCGCGCGGTTTGCGCGTCGTCCTTGGCAAGTTGCAGTCGGCGTGCCCGCGCGATCAGGTGATCGCCTCGTTGACAGTGTGCGTGCGCTGCCGAGGTCAACGCACCACCGGGGACAGACCCGGTCACTCACACAAGGAGAGCGCCATGCCGATCCTTCTCACGAACTTGCGCACGCTGCCTTCCACGGACATCAGCTCGGGCGGGATGCCGTTCTCATACCAACCGCCGACGCCCGGCTTCGCGCTCGTCGGGCTCGTGGTGCGCGCCGGCGCCTGGATCGATCAGGTGTCGCCGATCTTCGCCGAGCTCCTCGAGGACGGCACGCTCGGCGCCGAGATGCAGGGCCCGCTGTTCGGCGGCCACGGCGGATCGCCCTACGAGCTGCGCGTACAGCCGGGCCACATCGTGACCGGCATCCAGACGCGGTCGGGCAACTACGTCGACGCGGTTCGCCTGCTGCAGACGAAGTGGGACGGCAGCTCGCTCGACATGACGACGACGCGCTGGACCCAGTGGGTGGGCGCGCCCAACCTCGGCGGCGTCGAGCGCATGGAGCGCCTGGTCGAGCCGCACGGCGCGGCGGTGGCGGTGGGCATCGCCGGCCGCTCGGGACATTACGTCGACAACCTGACGCTGCTCTCGGCCGAGCTCATCCGCGTCAGCGGCACCGCCGTCGGCAAGAGCAACAACAACCGCGGCAGCCGCGCGTCGTCGTCGACCGTCGCGGCGGGGTAGCCTCCGCAGCAAGAACGTCTCCCTCACGCCGGCAGCGGCGCGGTGGGCCCCGGCACCACCTCCGGCGAGCTCACCCCTTCCACCTTCTTATGCGCCGACCGCAGCCTCACCGACAACGCGATCATCATGAGCCCGAAGATCAGCGCGTAGATCCCAATCAACCACGCCAACGCCAACACCCCCGCCGCCGGCAACAAGATCATCAGCACGCCAAACACGATCGACACCACCCCCGACAGCACCAACCAGAACTCCCCGCGGATCGCCTTGCGCAGCTCCACTGCGATCCCAATCTCCAAAATCCCCCGCGCGATCGACCACGCCGCGATCGCCGCATACAACGCCATCGCCGTGAACCCCGGCCGGAAGAACGTCAACAGCCCCACGCCAATCCCGACCAACCCCGCCACCAGGAACTGCCACGAGCGCCACCCGCTGATCGACATCGCCAGCGCGTCGATGCCATCGATGAACGCCCATACGCCGAACACCAGCACCAGCGCACCGAACGCCGCCAGCGGCGACGCCAACGCGAAGATGCCGAACAGCACGGCCAGGATCCCGCGCAGCAGCACCAGCCACCAGTTGCTCGTCAGCGCGCTCGTCGCCGCCAGCGCGATCCCGCGCGCCCCGCCGCCCATGAGCCCCACCATCTCGTCCGCGCGCCGCCCAGCCTCTTCGTCGCCGAGCCCGCCCTCGCGCTTCAGGTAATCGGACAGGCGCAGCCTCGCCTGCGCGCGGTCGACGCTGACCGCGCCGCACTTTGAACATTGTTGAACAGGTTCCACCACGCACCTCCTGCGCGTCGGTGGCAGCAGAATTCATTCCAATGCCCGTCGTCGCCGCTTGCCGCGCCAAACCCGCTCATTACCTTGCGAGGCATGAGCCTCCTGCGTCCGCCCGTGCATCCCGACGATCACGTCGACGGCAGCTTTCGCGCGCCGGTCACGCTCGTCGAGTACGGCGACTTCGAGTGTCCCTTCTGCGCCGGCGCCTACTACACGGTCAAGGCGCTGCAGCAGGTGCTCGGCCCGCGCCTGCGCTTCGTGTTTCGCTGCTTCCCGCTGGCCGCCGAGCATGCGCACGCGCTCTCCGCGGCCGAGGCCGCCGAGGCTGCCGGCGCGCAAGAGCGCTTCTGGCCGATGTACGACATGCTGTTCGAGAACCAGCAGGCGCTCGAATGGCCCGATCTGGCCGAGTACGCCGCGCGCCTCGGCATCGATCTCGACACCTTCCTGCGCGACGTGCGCACCCACCGCTTCGTCGATCGCGTGCGCGCCAACCTGCGCTCGGGCGCGCTCAGCGGCGTCAACGGCACGCCGACGTTCTTCATCAACGACGTGCGCCACGACGGCAACTGGGACTTCGAGTCGCTCTCGCGCGCGATCGAAGCGGCGCGCACCGGCATCTCGCCGTCGCTATGAGCTCGCCGTTGCAGTGACCGGCGAGCGGCTCGTGCGGCGTTGTGCCGCATCCCCCCCGGCGCGCCGGACGGCTGTCGCGGATTGCGTCTCCGCGTGCAACCCCGTCCGGCGCGCAGCGGTTTGCGTCTCGACCCACCCGCCGCCCGTCCCTCCACGCACGAAACGCGTCCGGGGTCATACCTACAAACGCCAGTCCGCGTCCATAGCGTCGATTCATGCGGTCCCGCCGAAGCAGCGCCGCGCGCCGTCGACGTTGAAAACGACGTAAAGCGGCTGCGATATCGACGCGAAATGGTCTTCTAGACCACGAGCGCGCGCCGCCGAGATCACGCGCATGCTCAACTCAGACCGTCCCTTCGGAGTCCGTCGCGTCTACGAAACCACCACCGCCGGCGCCGACCTGGTGCGGCTGCGCCTCTGCGATCGCATCGTCGAGCTCGGGCGCAAGGAAGCAGACCTATACGACAAAGTCGTGGCCTGGCTGGTGGGGCCCGAGAGCGACTCCGCCCTCGAGCGCGCCGCCGGCCTCGACGCCGCCGGCCGCGAGCGCTTATTGAAGCGTTTATGTGACGCCGGGCTGCTCTACGACCGTCGCGCGCTACCGACGGCGCTGAGCGGCGAGCTGCTCCATCGCGATCACTTCGCCAAGCTGCTCCCGAGCTGGCTCGACCAGGCGTTCTCGCATCCGTTCTGGTCGCGCATGACCGGCGGGCGCGGCTCGCCGCGCCTGTTCGCCGGCTGGCTGCTCGAGCTCTATCACTACACGCGCAACGCCAACCGCCACATGCCGCTGTCGTGCGCGCACGCGCGCGAGAAGGCGATCAAGCTCCTGCGCGCGCGCCACTACGCCGAGGAGTGGAACCACTACCACTACTTCATGCGCTCGCTCAAAGCGCTCGGCTACACCGAGGCCGCGGTGGCGGAGTCGGTGCCGCTGCCGATGACGCTGGCGCTGTCGAACTTCATGCGCCAGGCGGCGCGCGAGGACGTGCTCGCGTACTCGATCTGCTCGGCGGTGCTCGAAGGCACGACGACCGAGCGCGGCACGTACAGCCCGTACTACCAGCGCTGCGCCGAGCTCTACAAGATCCCGAAGGAGGCGATCCAACCGATCTTCGCGCACCTCGATCTCGACGTGCAGTACGGACACTCGGATCTGTTCCTCGACATCTGCAAGACGGTGGACACGATGCCGGCGTCGCGCGCCGCCCGCGTGCTCGAGTACGGGCATCAGCTCGTCGAGCACATCTGGATGTGGACCGACAACATCGAGCGCTACTACGAAAACGAGACGCAGCCGATGCCGCGCCGCGCTTTCGATCCGCGCTTGGATTAGGAGAGGGACATGAGCGCCACGACGGACATTCCGCTCTTGAAACGCAGCGCCCGCGTCTCGCATCGCGAGGATCGCGTGGTGATCGAATACCTCGGCTCCGAGCTCACCATCGAGGGCGAGGGCGCCCTCATCTTCGGCAAGGTCTATCCGCTGCTCGACGGCAAGAACGGCCTCGAGAACATCGCGCGCACCGCGGCCGTCGAGCCGACGCGGCTGCGCGCGCTCGCCGGACAGCTCGAGCGCGCCGGCGTGCTCGCGCTCGTCGAGGCGGAGGAGAGCATCGATCCGCGCGCCGTCACCGGGCGCGAGTTCTACGCGCTGCACCGGCGCCACTCGGCGCACTGGCTGCAACCGGTCTACGAGCATCCGCTGTGGGAGCGCATCGTCAGCGGCAAGGCGACGCGCGCGCAGGTGCTCGGGTTCGCCTACGAGAAGTATCACTACATCGAAGGCGCCTACGAGCACATGGCCGTCGCCGCCGCCAACGCCACGCCGGCGATGATGCCGCACCTGGCGCGTCACTTCATCGAGGAGTACACGCACGGCGACATCTATCGGAAGGGGCTGATGAGCCTGTTCGCCGACGACGTGGTCGTGCGCGCCCAGCCGCTGCCGTCGACGCGCGCGCTCGTCAACTTCCTGTCGGAGACCGCGGCGCGCAACTCGTTCGCCTACTACGCGGGCAACGAGCTTCTGCAGATGACCGAGAACACCTCCGACGCCACCGACGGCGCCGCCGTCGATCGCTTCTACGAGGCGATGCGCAGGCACTATCCGTACACGGGGCGGCTCATCGACTCCTTCATCGCGCACACGCGCGCCGATCAGAAGCTCGGACACGAGAGCGTCTTCAGCGAGATGTGCGACGCGGTGCCGCCGCTCACCCGCGCCGAGGCGCGCGACGCGCTCGAGACCACGCGCTACATGGCCGAGCATCTCCACCTGTTCATGGACGGGATCGACCGCGCGTACGGGCCGCTGACGTCGGTGCCGCGGCTGCCCGAAGAGCTGGGCAGCTGCTGAGCCCGTCGAGGGAGGGGGCCGTGACGGTCGGTTGGCGTGCGGAAGACTGGCGGCGGCTCCATTCGATCGCGCCGGGCGGCTTCGACGAGCCGGAGGACATCCGGCGCGTGCTCGACTCGCTCGGTTACCTCTCGGAGTGGCGCCAGAGCTACGCCATCCGCTCGGCGCGGGCGTCGCTGCACGCCGCGCGCATCACCTGCATCGACGCGGCGGTGTTGTCCTACGGTCTCATGGAGCTGTTGTTCTCGACGGTGAAACGGCGCCTGCTCGCCATCCACCGGCGCGATCCGGCGGGCGAGGAGGTCGGCCACTGCGTCACGATCTATTGGAACGGCGCCGGGCGCATCGGCGCGTTTTCCAAGTCGAGCTACGCCGGGCTCGGCCATCGTGACGCGGTGTACGCCGACGAATTGGCGATCGCGTCGAGCTACGCCAAGGAGTACCTGGCGATGGGGTTCGAGCCGCTCTACTTCGGCGTCACCACGCTCGAGGAGATCGCGCCCGATCTCGATTGGCGCTTCCACCCGGGCGCGCTCAACGAGATCTCGGATCGGCTCAAGGAGCGCTACGAGTACGCGTTCATGTTGGCGCGCTGAACGGACGAGGAGACACGACGATGAAAACGAGCCTCGAGGACTTCCCGGCGCTGCTGTTGCGCTTGCACGCCGGCGATCGCGCGGCGCCGGCGCTCAGCTTCCACCGCGGGCGCAAGCTCGCCGGCAGCCTGGCCTACGGCGAGCTCGTCGATCGCGTCGAGCGCGCGGCGGCGACGCTGCACCGCATGGGCGTGCGCATCGGCGATCGCGTGGCGCTGGCCTCGCCGAACGGGCTCGACCTGCCGGTGTGGATGCTGGCGGTGTGGCGCGTCGGCGCGGTGGCGGTGCCGCTCAACCCGAACGCGTCGAACGGTGACTGGAAGCTGGTGCTCGAGCACGCCGGCGTGCGTGGGCTCATCGCCGCGCCCGAGCTCGCGGATGCGCCCGCGGCGGCGGGGCTCGGCTTCGTGCGCTCGTTCGACGAGGGCTGCGGCCCCTTGCCGACGACGCCGACGCCGATGCCGCCCGGGATCGCCGATGAGGCGGCGATCATCTTGTACACGTCGGGGACGACGGGGCTGCCCAAGGGCGTGACGCTGAGCCAGCGGAACCTCTTGGCCAACGCGCAGGGGATGGCGGCGGCGTTCCGGCTCGCCCACGCCACGCAGCTCGCGGTGCTGCCGCTCTGTCACGCGCACGCGCTCGGGTTCGGCTTTCTGAGCGCGCTCGTCTCGGGCGGGCACCTGGTGCTCGGCGAGCGCTTCGATCCGCTGGCGTGGGGCGAGCTGGTGCGCACGCACGCGGCGTCGTGGGCGAGCGTGACGCCGCATCTTCTGCCGCTGCTGATGGAGGCGCGCGTGCACCGGCGCGATCTGCCTTCCTTGCGCGGCCTCCTGGTGTCGTCGGCGCCGCTCGGCAGCGACCTGGCGCGGCGCTTCGAGGAGACGACGGCGATTCCGCTCGTGCACGGCTGGGGATTGTCGGAATTCACGAATTTTGCGTGCGTCACCGATCCGTGGGCCGACGAGGCGACGCGGCTCCAGCTGTTCTGGGGCGACGAAGTGCCGTCGGTGGGCTCGCCGATCGGCGCCACCGAGGTGAGCGTGCGCGGCGAGTGGGGCGAGCGGCGCGTCGAAGGCGAGCGCGGCGAGCTGTGCGTGCGCGGGCGCTCGCGCATGCTGTCGTATTGGGACGACGCGAACGCGACCGAGCGCGTGATGTACGGCGATTGGCTGCGCACCGGCGACCAGGGCTACTTCAGGATGGTCGGCGGGCGCGCCTGCTACTACGTGAGCGGGCGCATCAAGGAGATCGTGATCCGCGGCGGCGAGAAGCACAGCCCGGTGGCGCTGGAGAATCGGCTGCTGGCGGCGATGCCGGAGCTGGCGGGGCACGTCGTGGTGCTCGGCTTTCCGCACGCGCTCGTCGGCGAGGAGCTCGGCGCCTACGTCGAGCTCGATCCGCTGCCGGAGGAGCTGCAGGCGCGGCTGATGGCGGCGGTCGACGGGCTGCCGGCCGACGCGCGGCCCAAGATCATCCTGCACGGGCGCGAGCCGATCCCGCGTACGCACACGGGCAAGGTGCAGCGCAAGAAGCTGGCGCCGCTGTTCGCGGGCTTCCGCGACTGCATCGGCCGGCCGCGGCTCGAGCCGCTGAGCTAACTCTGCTCGAGGTGCCAGATCTGCGGCGACAGATCGTTGCAGCTCCACAGCTGCATCGCCGTGCCCGCCGTCGTCGAGCCGCCGCTGTCGTCGAGGCAGAGCCCGGCGTGGCCGAGGACGAAGTAGCCGCGGCCGACGTTGCGCGGCGTCCAGCGCTGCGGGACGCTGCCGTCGCACGGCTGCTGCTCGATGCCGGCGCCGGCGGCGGTGGCGCCGGCGGTCACGGCCAAGCACAACCCGCTGTTCTCGGCGCGCAGCGCGTAGCTGCCGTCGCTGGCGACGGTGAATGTCCAGTTCTGCGGGGTCAGGCCGTTGCACGTCCACTGCTCGATCTTCGTGCCGGCGGTGGCGGCGCCGCCCGAGACGTCGAGGCACAGCCCGCTCATGACGTTGACCAGACGGTACTTGCCGCCGCTCGCGACGCCGTCGGCGTCGCCCGAGCCGAGGAGGTGCCCGCGCGCGAACCAGGCGCGGCACACGTTGCCGTCCCACTGCGTGGCGAGCTCGAGGCCGATCTGGCCGCCGTCGAGCGGCAGGATCGACGAGCTGTAGTTGGGGCAGAAGTTGTCGTAGGGCGCGCCAATCGGCACCGGCGCGGGCACCTCGAACCAGTTGCGCCCGCCGCCTTCGCTGTTGGCGAAGAGGACGGCGCCGTTGTCGGGCGCGACGTTGCCGGCGCCGTCGTAGACCATCTGGCCGACGAGGTAGAAGCGGCCGTTGGCGCCGGGCGTGCCGTTCCACACCAGCGTCGGCGCGTGCGCCAAGTGCAGGCCGTCGACGGTGGCGGGGCGCTGGCCGGCGTCGGCGGCGTCGCCCCAGCTCCAGCCGTCGGCGGAGGTGCGCAGGTGCGCGGTGCAGTTGTCGCCGGCGACGCCGCAGATTTCGTAGCTCATGTAGTAGGTGCCGCTCGGCAGGCGGCGCACGTTCGCCATGCCGGGGCGCGCGCCGGCGGCGGCGAGGGCGACGGTGTTGGTGGCGCCGCCGAAGGTGACGCCGTCGCTGGAGCGGACCTCGACGAGCTTCTGGCTGTGCGCGGGATCGGTCTCGTCGGAGTAGTGGCAGACGAGCGTGCCGTCGGCGAGCACGGAGAACTCGGGCTCCCACAGGCCGCCCGACGAGCGCGGCTTGCCGGCGGTGACGACGGTGCCGAGGCGCGTCCAGGTGGTGCCGGCGTCGGCGCTCGACCAGACCGGGATCGACATCGGCTGCCCTTGCGTGTCGCCACCGACGGACGCGGCCCACAAGAGCGTGCCCGCGGCCAGGCCACCGACGGCGCGCGGCAGCTCGAACAGCGTCGCGCAGCACAGGCCGGTGCTCGTGACCGGATCGTCGATGTGGCCCACCTCGGTGAACGACAGGCCGTCGTCGTCGCTGCGCAGGATGGTGCCGCCCATGCGCCCGCTCGGCAGCGGCGTCACCACCGAGGCGACGACGGCACCGGCGCGCGCGCCGAAGGCGAGGCGGATGGCGCGCGGGTAGAGCGCGGTGCCGGGGAGGAGCAGCGTCGGCGCGGTGGTGATGGGCTCGCCGCTCGGGAGATCGTCGGAATTGCCGCCGTCGCTCGGTCCGGGCGCGACGATGCCGCCGTCGTCGGGCGCGGCGATCGCGAGATCGGGCGCGACGGCGTCGCCGTTGCCGCCCGATGCGGGCGACGGTTTGTACGAGCAGCCGCAGGCGGCGGCGAGCGTGGCGGCGACGAAGAGCAGGCGATGGAGGCGCACGGCGCCGCGTAGAGCAAGAACGAGACCAGCGAAAGCTGCCGCACGATTCGCGAGTTGCCGTCGCGGCGCTGATGCCTCCAGTTCCCGCGTCTGCACACGGTCGATGGCGTATCGCCGAGGTGACAGCCCAGCGCGCACGGCCGTCCGCGATCTGCGTGCTCGGCTACGCCTGCAGGACGATGCGGTAGCGGGCTTTGTTGGCGCGGACCTGCTCGACGCCGAGGTTGACCTCGTGCATCGGGCGCGTCTCGATCGTCGGCGCGACGCCGTGGCGCGCGGCGAAGGCGAGCATCGCGCGCATGGTGGCGCGGTCGCCGATGTCAGAGCCGCAGATGACCTTTTGTCCGGTCAGGAGCAGCGCGGCGGGCACGCGCAGCAGATCGGGCGCCGCGCCGACGAGGCACAGCACGCCGCCCGGGCGCAGCGCCTGGACGTAGGCGATCCAGTCGAGCTGCGCCGGCGCCGTGGCCACCAGCAGATCGAGCCGCCCCGCCTGCAGCCGCAGCTCGCGCGGATCGGTCGAGCGCACCACCTCGTGCGCACCCATCGCGCGGATGGCCACGTCCTTGTCCGGCGACGACGAGAAGGCCACGACCTCGCAGCCGAGCGCGGCGGCGAAGCGAACCGCCAGGTGGCCGAGCCCGCCCACGCCGATGACGCCGACGGTGCGCCCGACGCCGGCGCCCCAGCGGAGCAGCGGCGAGAACACGGTCACGCCGCCGCACAAGAGCGGCGCCGCCTCCGCCGAGCCGATCGCCTCGGGGATGGCGAAGGCGAAGCTGGCGTCGGTGCGCACGCGATCGGCGACGCCGCCGTGATGCCCGACGCAGGTCGCCTCCTGCTGCGCGCACAGGTTCTCGTGCCCGGCCACGCAGGCCTCGCACTTGAAGCACGCGCCGCGTTGCCAGCCGACGCCGGCGCGCTCGCCGACGGCGAACGACGTGACGTCGCGCCCGAGGGCGGTGACGCGCCCGATGATCTCGTGGCCGGGCACGAGCGGGTAGACGCTGCGCTTCCACGCGTCGTCGATGAGGTGCACGTCGGAGTGGCACAGCCCGCAGTGCGTGATCTCGAGCTCGACCTGCCCGTCGCCGAGCGGCGACGCCTCGTAGGCGAAGGGCACCAGCGTGGTGCGCGGGGCGAGCGCGGCGTACGCGTGGACACGCAGCGGGTTCATCACCGCTCCTATCTCCAGCTATGGGCCAGATGATCCGACAGCGCCGCCGCTACCAGCTCCTGTGCGAACAGCGAGGTGAAGGTGTGATCGGTCCCCGCCAGATCGGCGCGCCGGAAGCGCGGCAGCCCGTCGAGCGCGCGCATCTGGCGGCCGAAGTGGCGGTCGACGAACTCGACGCCGGGATCGTGCTCGCTCTTGACGAGGAAGGTGTCGACGCCGCGCTCGGCGAGCTCGCGCAGGCGCGCCGGCACGTCGTCGATCATTCCGGCCGAGCGCCCGCGCAGGACGCGCCGCACGTTGGTGACGAGCGCGCCGAGCGTCTCGCCGCGCAGGAGCTGGCGTAGATGGTGGCGCTCGCGCAGCGCCGCCAGGTGATCGCGCGCGCGCTTCTCGGTCTCGACGAGCGCCAGGTCGTTCACGCAGAAGGTGCGCGGGTTCATGATGAGCGCGCCGACGACGCGCGCGTCGCGCAGCGCCGCCTGGAAGGTCAGATCGCCGCCCGAGCACAGCCCGCCGAGGATGAAGCGGCGCGCCACGCCCGCGCGCTCGAGCATCGACATGGCCGCCTGCACGTCGGCCACGGCGCAGTCGGGATAACAGAGGTTCTCGGTCGCGCCGCCGGCGGCGACGCTGTCGCCGATGCCCGACAGATCCATGCGCAACACCGCGAAGCCGAGCCGCGACCAGCGCCGCGCCAGCGTCACGTAGAGCCGATGCGGCCCGATGCGATGCACCGTGCCCGCCGACAAGAGCACGATCGCCGGACGCTCGGCCGCCGGACGCTCGGCGGCGCGCGCCTCGGCCGGCGGACGCGTGAGGATGCCGAAGAGCCGCCCGCCGTCGCCGAACGACAGCGGCGCCTCGTTCGACGCGCGCGGCAGCGGCGGCGCCGGCTTACGCAGCGGGCGCGACACGCGCAGCGGCCACTTCTCGGCGATCCAGCCGACGATGGCGTCGATCGCGCCCGTCGGCAGCGACGCCTCGTGTGGCACCATGATGAGGAAGCGATCGGCCGGGACGCGCTCGTAGGTGGTCTCGACGCCGAGCAGGCTCAGCCGCTCGGCGAGCGACGCCTGGGGCGCAGACCCCCCCGCCGCAATCACGATCGCGCGGGGCGCCGGCCGCGGCAGCTCGCGCAGGTCGATGCCCGCGAGCGCCGCCACCGTCGCCGGCGTGAGCAGAAAGCCGAGCGCCTCGTCGCCGCCCGGCTCCCAATCGGGCGGCTCGGCGGCGAAGCTGCGCGGCTCGAGCAGCTTGTGCATCTTGTGGAGGCGCGTGGTCTCGTCGACGTACGAGCGCCCGTCGAGATACGCGCTCCACAAGACCACGGCCGCGACGTCGCCGCGCTCGGCGGCGGCCACGGCCGCCAGCGTGGCACCGAGGCGCAGCCCGGCCACGCACACTTCCTCCACGCCGGAGCGCGCGCGCAACTCGTCGATGGCGCGGCCGACGTCGCCGACCCAGGTGCGCACGCGATTGGGGCCCCGCTCGTCGCCCGCCGAGTCGCCGGTGCCGCCGAAGTCGAAGCGCAAGACGGCGAAGTCGGCGCGCTGCAGCCGCTCGGCGAGATGACGTAACGCGCGATGGGCACGCACGTAGTCGTCACCGATGGGATTACAGATGACCACGCCGGCACGTCGCGCAGGCGCGCGCGGCGCATGGAACCAGCCGAAGAGCGGGTCATCGGCGCTGCCGAACACGATCGGCAGGCACAGGCGGGCGAGCGGGCTCATGGCGACGGTTCAGTCAGCCAGGACGCCGCGCGGGCGAACCGGTAGCTCCAGCTTGCGCACGACCAGACGGAACTCGCCGTCGGGAGTCTCCTCTTCGGGCGTCGTGTCCGCGTCGTGGGCCAGCGGAAGTTTCTCATCCTCGGGCAGCGGTCGGCTCTCCATGGTGTCCTCCTGTTTGCAGCGTTTGGAACAGGGCGACGAGGTCGCCTACGGTGTCGAGTCTTCCCAGATCGACGCCGGCTTCGTTCAAGTCGACGCCGACTTCATCGCCGATACGCAAGGTCAACGAGACCAGCGACAGAGAATCGATCGATAGATCGCGCCTCAGCGACAGCGACGGCGACATCGGTAGATCCGGGGTCGTCTGCGCGTACTGCAGCACCAGCGCACACACTCTGTCGTAGCTTCTCTGCATCGTCATCCTCACATCGCCACGAGGGCGGGCGAATTCTCGCTGTAGGGCGTCACGTCTTCGCGGCCGGTCTCGATGCCGCGGAACTCGGGCAGAAGCTGCGCCAGCCGCGCGCGCACCGCCACGTCGTCGCCGGTCTCGGCCAGCTCGATGAGCTCGTCGAGATCGGCGCCCAGCCGATCGAGCGACAGCTCCTCGATGTCGACCGACCAGACCCCGTCGGCCACACGCGCGGAAGCTCGCTCACGATCGGTCATCAGCTCCTCCGCCAGCTTCTCGCCGGGCCGCGCTCCGGAGAAGGTGATGGGCACGTCTTCGCCCGGGCGCAATCCGGCGCGCTCGATGACGCGCGCGGCGAGATCGACGATGCGCATGGGGCAGCCCATCTCGAGCACGTAGAGCTCGCCGCCGCGGCCGCGCGCCGAGGCGCGCAAGACGAGCCGGCAGGCCTCGGGGATCGACATGAAGTAGCGCGTCATCTCCTGGTGCGTGACCGTGACCGGCCCGCCGCGCTGCACCTGCTCGATGAAGATGGGCAGGACGCTGCCGTTGGAGCCGAGCACGTTGCCGAAGCGCACCGAGACGAGGCGCGTCGTCGAGCGCGCGGCGAGCGCGCGCACGTAGAGCTCGCCGATGCGCTTGGTGGCGCCCATGATGCTCGTCGGGTGCACCGCCTTGTCGGTGGAGATGAAGACGAAGCCTTCGGCGCCGTAGCCGTGCGCGGCCTGCGCCACCACGCGCGCGCCGCCGACGTTGTTGAGCACGGCCTCCGCCGGATGGCGCTCCATGAGCGGCACGTGCTTGTGCGCGGCGGCGTGGAACACCAACTGCGGGCGATGGCGCGCGAACAGCCGCTGCACCGCGGCCTCCGAGCGCACGTCGAGCACGTGGCCTTCGACCAGGCACTCGCAGTCGTTGGCGCTCGCCAGCAGGCGCTCGGCGTGGAACAGCGTGTTCTCGCCGCGGTTGACGAGGATCAGCTTCTTGGGCCGGCAGGCGAGCAGCTGCAGCGACAGCTCGCGGCCGATCGAGCCGCCGGCGCCGGTGACGAGCACGGTCTTGCCGGCGACGGCGTCGCGGCTCAGCGGATCGCCGTCCTTCGACGGCACGCGATCGAGGAGCTGCTCGGCGTGATCGAGGAGCTCGCTCAACGCCAGCAGCGACGCCGCGGGACGGAACGGCACGCGATGGCGGTTGCACAGCTTCTGCAGCGCGCTGCCGAACGCGGGCGAGGTCGGCGGCACCACCGTGACCTCGTGGACGCGCTGCGCCGCCATCATGCGCTCGAGCTCGGGGCGCCCCAGCACGCGCAGCCGATGCATGCGCGCGCCGTCGAGCGGCGGCCCGTCGAGCACCAACCCGGCGACACGATCCTTGCCCGCCGGCTGGCGCTTCATGCGCCGGAGCTCGAGGTCGACCAGCTCGGGCCGGCCCACGAGCAGCACCTCGCGCGAGCGGCCGGCCCAGCGCGGGCGCACCACCTCGCGCCACACGCGCGGCGCCACGCGCAGCGCACACAAGAAGGTGAGCGCGAGGCCGCCGTCGATGAAGGCGATCTGCGGCGCGGCCAACGACGGCGCGGCCAGCAGGATCACCGCCAGCGTCAGCGTCGACAGCGTGGATTCGGCGATGAGCGCCACCAGATCCTCGAGGCTGGTGTGCGACCAGAGCTCGTGAAAGCTACCGAGGAGGCCGGTGGTCGCGATCTGCACGCCGAGGAACAGCGAGCCGAGCACGAAGGGATGGAGCGAACGGGTATCGGTCCAAGCGAGCGTGAGTGCCAAAGCCGACCAGAACGCCAAGAGACAGATCGCCGACTTCACGAGCCACCATCGCATCGCTCACCTCCGGCGCGTGAGTCCTCGGTACGACAGCCGTCGCCTTCTAGACGATTGTTTGGTGTCGGCGCGATTGCATTTCCGATCGCGCGTCATCACGCAGGGGCAGCGCTTGCCATGGGCGATTTCGCGCCGAAGATTCGCAGCGCAGATGAGGAGGCGGCGATGTGGAAGGTGGTGGCGATGGCGTGGGTGGTGGCGGCGAGCCTGTTCGCGTCGTCGGTGACGCAAGCGGCGGGCGCCGACGATCGCGACAAGACCGACGCGAACGCGCCGCCGCCGCCGGTCGATACGACGGCGCTCGAAGGCGGCGTGCGGGCCACGAGCTATGTGGTCGGTCCCGGCGATCATCTGCGGATCGTGTTGTGGGGCTTGCACGAGCTGCAGCAGGAAATCGAGGTGACCGCGGAAGGGCGGCTCTTCGTGCCGCGCGCCGGCGTGTTCGATACGAGCGGGCAGACGCTGTCGCAGCTGCGCTCGAGCGTGGAGTCGCGCTTGCGATCGATCTATCCCGGGCTCGAGTCGTCGCTGACGCTGACGCGGCCGCGCACGTTCCTGGTGCACGTGACCGGCGCGGTGGTGCGTCCCGGCACGTATGCGGCGAGCCCGCTGACGCGCGTCAGCGCGATGTTGCCCAAGGCGGGCGGCGTGTTGGCGACGGGATCGCTCCGCCGCGTCGAGATCCGCCGGCGCGGGGTGTCCGAGCCGATCGCGGCGGATCTGACGCGCTTCTCGCTGTTCGGGCAGCTCGATCAGGATCCGCAGGTGCTCGACGGCGACACGCTCTACGTGCCGCCGCGCTCGCTCACCGTCGAGATCACCGGCGGCGTGCGGCGGCCGGGGGCGTACGAGCTGGTGGCGGCGCGCACCGTCGGCGAGCTGCTCGAGCTGGCGGGCGGCTTCGCCACCGGCGCATCGCGCGCGCGCCCGCTGCGCGTGACCAGCCGCGCCAACGGCGATCACGTGGCGGTGCGCTCGGTGTCGATGGCGCAGGCGAGCGCGCTGCACCTCAACGACGGCGACGTGGTCCACGTGCCCGAGATGGCGGAGCAGCGGCCGACGGTGCTCGTGCAGGGGGCGGTGACCGGGCCGCGCAAGGACGCGGGCGGCGTCGGCGGCAGCGTCGAGCTCTTGCGCGTGACCCAGGCGACCGAGCCGGGCGACGAGGCGCGGCCCGACGGCGGCGCGCGCGAGATCTCGGTGGTCTTGCCGTACGTGGAGCACGAGGGCGTGCGCGATCTGGTGGCGCAAGCGGGCGGGCTGCAGCCGTGGGCCGATCTGCGCAACGCCTATCTCGCGCGGCGCGACGACAAGGGCGCGACGCACCACCTGCCGGTCGATCTCGCGTCGCTGCGCACGGGCGCGGAGGACGATGTGCCGGTGGCGGCGGGCGACACGCTGGTGGTGCCGTCGCGGCGGCAGCAGGTCCTCGTCGCCGGCGCGGTGCAGCGGCCCGGCTATTACGCGTACTCGGGCGACTTGAAGCCGCGCGACTACCTGAACCTCGCCGGCGGGCCGACGCGCTCGGGCGACACCGAGTCGACGCGCGTCCTGCAAAACGGTAATTCGCGCTCGCTCGAGAGGGTGTCGGCGCTCGAGCCCGGCGACGTCATCACGGTCCCCGAGCGGCGCTTCACCGCCGCCGAGTGGACGTCGATGGCGCTGATCCTCGGCAACATCGCCATCGGCGCCGCCGCTCTCGGCGTGGCCGCGGCGCATTACTAGGGAGGCTGGGATGCGTATGGCAGCGTCGGATCCGGATCCGGAGTTCGTCGAGATGGAGATGGAGGTCGTGGTGCCGACGGAGCGCGAGCCGTGGCACGAGCTCTTGTTGCGTCATCGCCGCGCGCTCGTGATGGGCGCGATCCTGGGCGCGCTCGTCGGTGAGATCGCGGTGAACCTCTTGCCCGCCAGCTACGAGGCGTCGGGGCGCCTCTTGATCGTGCCGGTGGAAGACCCGACGGCGTCGGTGGGCGGCAGCGCGTTCGAGGCGGCGAACGCGACGCTGCCGGTGGTGGTGGCGGTGCTGCGCAGCCGGCGCGTGGCCGACGCGACGGTGGATGCGCTGCGGCTCGACGAGGCCTGGAAGCTGACGCCCGACGACGCGCGCAAGCGGCTCGTCGACCGGCTGGCCATCGCGACCGATCGCAAGGCGAACCTGTTGACGCTGTCGTTCGAGGATCGCGTGCCGTCGCGGGCGCGCAAGATCGTGGGCGCGGTGGCGGAGCGCGCGACGGCGTTGTCGAAGGACCTGTGGGCGCAGCGCAACCGCGAGCACCGGCAGACGCTCGAGCGCGAGCTCGACACGGTGAGCATGTCGCTGTCGGCGGCGCAGGACGAGTTCCGCGCGTTCCGCGAGAAGAACCACGTGGTCGATCTGGCGTCGCAGATCAAGGCGACGGTAGAGCAGGCGGCGGCGCTCGAGCGGCTGCGCATCGACAAGACGCTGGATCTGCGGTTCGCGCGCGCGTTCGGCGATCACGGCGCCATCGAGGTGCAGCGCGGCGAGAAGGAGCGGGCGGCGGCGTCGAGCGAGCTGGAGATCCTCAAGCACGGCGGGCTGGGCGCCGAGGGGCCGCTGTTGCCGTTCGATCAGATCCCGCGGCTCGAGGCCGAGCACGCGCGGCTGAAGCGCGCCGTCGACGAGCAGGAGGTGCGGCACGAGCTGCTGGCGCTGAAGGTGTCGCAGCTGGTGGCGGCGGAGGCGCGGCCGGGGGGCATCGCCGAGGTGATCGATCCGCCGGTGGACCCGCGGGTTCCGACGGGGCCGTCGATGGGGAAGTTGGTGATGGCGGGGACGGCGGTTGGGGCGCTGTTCGCGGCGTTGTGCGTGGCACTGTTCGCGAGGCGGCGCGAGCTGGCCCTCGATCACAACGTCATGCACTGAGCTGCACGGTGCCGCGAGTAGGACGAGGGGCGCTTACCGAAGAAGAACATTCACAGGGAGATCAAGAGATCAGGAGATCAGGAAACGGACAAAACTGACCTTGGGACACTGTCGAGCACGAGTGCCTCTGTAAGAGTTTTGTTCTCCTGATCTCTTGATCTCCCTGTGAGGCTTTTTAAGGGGAGTTGCCTATAGGTTTTCGATCTCGCGGGTGCGGACCCAGTGACGGTAGGCGGGGTCGAGGGCGGTGCGGGCGGCGTCTTTGAGGCGCCAGATCATCCATTCGCGCCGCCAGCCGTGGAACGATGCGAGCGCGCGGACGGCGTCGAGGCTGGTGGTCGTTTTCACGCAGGCGCGGCCGATGATCCAGGAGCGCCAGGAGCGCGTCGGGACCAGCGTCGGCTCGGAGGTGAAGAGCAGGCGCAGGCCGGCGAGCGCCGCGGAGCGCTCGACCGAGGGGGACGAGTCGCCGCCGGGGACCGAGGCGGTGATGACCGGCGCGCCGAGGATCTCCTCCAGGCGCGCGCGGCTGCGGCACCACTCGGCGAGCATCGCCGGCGGCGGCAGCGCGCGGAAGACGTTGGGGTGCGAGTGCGAGTGCGTGCCGATCACGTGCCCGGCCTGGTGCAGCGCGCGCACGCCGGCCGCGTCGAGGAACGTGCGCGTCCCCAGCTTCGCCGTCGTGATGAAGAAGTGCGCCTTCCACCCGCGCGCCGCGAGCGCCTCGCCCACCTGCAGCGCGCTCGCGCCGCCGTCGTCGAACGTGAGCAAGAGGTGCCGGCCCGGCCGCGCGAAGTCGATGTCGACCGCGCTCACCGGCGCGCCTCCCGCGGCGGCGATGGCGTCGAGGTGCTGCGAGAAGCTGCGCCGCCGCAGCTTGAAGGGCATGGCGGCCGGGCGTTGAAACCCCGACGTCGTCGGATCGTCGGTGACCTCGTGATACATGAGCGTCGCCAGCTCGGGCGCCATGACAGCGACGATGTAGGGCGCGTCGCACGCCGTTCAATCTTGACCGCCCCGCGCACGGGCGTAGATGGCGCCAAGGGGGCCGAGATGATCGAGCGCTACAGCACGCGACACGAAGACGCCGTGCGATCCTTCAACGCGCGCATCCACGCCGGTGGATCGCGCTACAAGCTGCCGGTGCCGTCGCCGCCCGGGCTCGACGGCTTCGTCGCCCTCGACGGCGACGTGGTGCGTGGCGGCTATTTCGTCAAGCACCAGCCGTTCCTCGTCGCCGGCGAGGCGGCGACCGTGCAGCACCTCGAGCTGCCCGTGTCCGAAGGATCGGTCGATCCCACGTATTCGCCGATCGGCGTGCAGATCCTCCTGCACGCGCAGCGCCAGCATCCGCTCATGTACTCGCTCGGCGTCGGCGGCGTCGATCTGCCGCTGCCGCGCATGCTGGCGACGATGGGCTGGCGCGTCCGCCTGGTGCCGTTCTTCTTCCGCGTCGTGCGCGCGGCGCCGTTCCTACGCAACATCCGCGCGCTCCGCGACACGCGCGCCCGCCGGCTCGGGGCCGACCTGCTCGCTGCGAGCGGCGCCGGCCGTCTCCTGTTCCGCGCGCTGCACCTTCTGCGCACGACGCCGTCGCTGCGCTCGCGCGTCTACGGCGCCGAGACCGTGGAATCCTTCGGCGCCTGGGCCGACGACGTCTGGACCCTCGCGCGCCCGTCGCTGACGCTGGCCGCGCAGCGCGACGCCGCCGCGCTCGATCGGCTCTATCCGCCGGGCTCGCGCTTCGTGCGCGTGCGCGTCACGCGCGCCGCCGCCACCGTCGGCTGGGCGGTCCTCGTCGCCACCGACATGCACGGCCACGCGCACTTCGGCGACATGCGCGTCGGCACGCTCGTCGACTGCCTGGCCGTGCCCGGGCACGAGCGCGCCGTCATCGACGCCGCGACGCGCGAGCTCGTCCGCCACGACGTGGCGCTCATCGTGACCAACCAGCTGCACGCCGCGTGGCAGACGGCGCTGCGCCGCGCTGGCTACTTGAGCGGCCCGTCGAATTACGCGTTCGGCACCTCACGCCGCCTCGGCGCCGCGCTCGGCCCCGACCCCGCTGCCGCCCGCGTGCACATGACACGCGGAGACGGCAGCGGCCCCATCCACCTTTAGCCCCTTACGGCAGCGGCTTGCACAACGCCTGGTTCAGCGTCGTGCAGAAGTTGTAGCCCGATGCCGCGCCCGTCGAGAAACCGCTCGACGGCACGCTCTTGAACTTCGCGTCGACCACCTGGCTGTGCGCGTCCTGCCCGCTCGCCGACTGGAAGCCGGAGAGCGAGTAGGCCTTGCCGCTCCACTGCAGCTGCGGCGCGCCGCTCGACGAGAAGTAGTAGTTGCTGTCGCTGGTGACGCCCGACGTCGACGAGAGCGCGAACGGCGCGTCGTTGTACGAGATGTTGCCCGTCACCGTGTTGCCCGCGCCGGGGTAGCGCATGTAGATGCCGCCCTTGGCGTTGTAGCAGCTGACGTTGCCGGTGATCGCGTTGGACGGCTCTTGATCGATGACCTCGATGCCGTACTGCGCGTTGCCGCAGATGATGTTGTTGCGCACGGTCGTGTTGTTGCTGGCGTTGCCGATGACCATGCCGCCCGCCGGGCTCGAGGGAGACGCCGCGGTCGATCCGGCGCCGTTGCCCCAGATGTAGTTCGACTCGATGAGGTTGTGCCCGACGCCGACGGGCCCCGAGGTGTACCCGTTGTAGACCTGCACGCCCCAGGTGAAGTTCCCGTGGATGGTGTTCGAGCGGATGATGTTGTTGCCGCCGTCGCAGTAGATGCCGTGGTCGTAGGGCGGGTGCGAGCCGTTGTCGTGGATGTCGCTGCGGTAGACGGTGTTGCCGTTGCCGCTGATGAGGATGCCCTGGCCCCTGGCGCCGTAGACCTCGCAGTACTGGATGGTCACGTCGTGCGCGTTGTCGCCGATCCAGATGGCCTGACCGGGATTGTTCTGATCGGTGACGTGCAGGTGATCGAGCACGATGTAGGAGCCGAGCACGCGCACGGTGTCGAGATCGGAGCCGTTCGTCGCCGGCTCGACGAGGAGCGGGCTCTCGCCGGGGAACGCCGTGAAGGTGATCGGCGCCGCCGCGGTTCCCGAGACGCTGATCGAGACCTGACCCGAGTAGGTGCCGCCACGCAGATAGGCGACGTCGCCCGGCTGCATCTTCGCGGCGGCGGCGCTGATGGTCTTCCACGGCGCGGCGTAGCTGCCGGTGGCCGAGTCACTGCCCGTCGGCGACAGGTAGTACGCCTTTCCCGCGGTGAGGTGCAGCTGAAGGCCGTTCGGCGGATAGACGCCGGCGCCGCGCGCGATGCGCACCAGCACGTCGGCCGGCGGCGGCGTGCCCACCGACGGCACGAACGCCGCCACCGCCGTCGAGGTGAGCGACAGCGTGGTGAGCGCGACGGTGGCGATGCCGCTTGCCGAGATCTGCACCTTGTCGCCCGCGACGAAGCCCGAGCCGTTCACGGCGACGACGCCGCCGACCGGCGCGCTCGCGTACCAGAGCGAATCGGCCGTCGGCCCGCCACTCGCCGGAGGCGACGACGCCATGTCGCCTTCGCCCGGGCTGTCGCCCATATCGGTCGCGGGAGCGCTCGACGCAAGGTCCGCGGCCGGCGGCGGCATCGCGAGGTCGTAGTGGTGGTGATGTCTCAGGTCAGCGTCGTCGCTGGATGTTGCGGAGTTGTTGCAGGCACCGAAAGAAGCTGCAACGAGGACAAAAAGGACCGAGCCTACTTTCTGTTTCAACCTTTGCCTCCGTTCAGGTCGGCACGGTACCGACCGTTGAGGCGGCTAAGGGTGGGAGCGCTCGGTTGCTACTGCAAAACTTTCGTGTGACTGAAAGTGGTTACGACTGTTTTGTCGGAAATTTTGCGCGTGGCGCGCAGCGACGGGAAATCGAGCGCGCGAGCGGAGTGACGTGACTAGCGGCGCGAGAGCTGCGGCGGTGACATCGCGGCGAGCGCGTCGCTCAGGTGGCGCGTGAAGACAACGCGACCGGCGTCGTTGACATGGATGTTGTCGCGATATTCGGAAGGCTGAAGGCCGATGCGGCGCAGATCGAGGAGGCGCATGCCGCTCTGGGCGATCACGCGGCGCGCTTCGTCGGAGATTTCGTACGCGACCTCGGCGCCGGGCGGCGGCTTCGAGGGGTAGGCGACGAATAGCACGTCGATCCCGCGCGCGCGCTGGCGGGCCACGAAGCGGCGCAGCGCCGCGTGGGTCGTCACCGTCGGGCGCGGCGGATAGTCGAGCAGCTGATCGTGGTGGAAGTTGGCGGCGTTCACCTCCGACATCGTGTTCTTGTAGCCGGGGATGAGATCGAGCACGCGCTCCTTGATGCGATCGCGCACCGCGAAGGTCATCCACAGCGACGAGAGCAAGAGGTCGGCGCGCTCGGACAGGGACGGCAGATCGAAGCGGCAGAGCTCGCGCCAGTCGGCGCGATCGGTGAAGAACTGCGCCAGCCGGCCGACCTCGATGCGCTCGCCGTCTTCGAGCGTGTTGCCGTAGAAGGTGACGATCAGAAGATCGGGCGCGAGCATCTGGCGCGCGAACTCGTGCTCGACCATCCAATAGATGACGTCGATGCCGGCGCCGTCGGCGGCGAACATGCGCACGCTCACTGGCGCGTGCCAGCGCGCGCCGAGCAGCTCGCCGAGGAGCGGCGGATCGATCCCCGCCTGCGTCGTCGAGTTGCCGACGAGCGCGATCCGTTCGCCCGGCGCGGCGATGAGCGCGCGCGCGTCGGCGGGGTAGCGCACGAAGCGCGCCAGGTCGTTCGACGCCGGCACAAGCAGCGTGCGCGTGACGACCTCGAGCGCGATCATCGCGGCGAGCACGATGGCGCCGGTCCGGACCAGCTTGCGGTTAGAACTGGAAGTAGAGGAACTCATATGCGCGCCTCGCGTGGAAGAAGAGCGTCATCGAGACGAGATAGCCGTAGACCGCGCCCTGCACCGCCGGTGAGCTCTCGAGCAGGCGCCGGATGCGCCCCTCGCCGTCGGTGACGAGCTCGAGGATGAAGAGCGCGCCCGCGTAGAAGGTGATGAGCGCGGCGGCGGTGAGCGCCGTCTGCGTGATGACGAAGTGCGTGGCCATGAGCGACGCGGCGCGCGCGACGGCGCCGAAGCGATCGGCGCGGAACAGGAGCCAGCCGGCGCAGGTCAGGTGGAACATGACCACCACGCGCACCAGCCAGCGACCGAAGTGCTCGCGCGGCGAGACGTCGCGGATGCCGGCGAGGCGATAGATGCAGAGGATGAGCCCGTGGTACAGGCCCCACGCGACGAACGTCCAGCGCGCGCCGTGCCACAGCCCGCCGAGGAGCATGGTGAGCATGAGGTTGCGGTACTCGCGCCGGCGGCCGTGGCGGTTGCCGCCAAGCGGGACGTAGAGGTAATCGCGCAGCCAGGTCGAGAGGCTGATGTGCCAGCGCCGCCAGAAGTCGCTCGGGCTGGTGGCGAGGTAGGGCAGGTGGAAGTTGACGACCAGATCGAAGCCGAGCCACTTCGAGATGCCGCGCGCGATGCTCGAGTAGCCGGAGAAGTCGCCGTAGATCTGGAAGGCGAAGGCGTAGACGCCGACGAGCACCTCGGCGCCCGACATGCTCGCGGTGGCCCCGTCGGCCAGGCGATAGAAGATGGCGTTGGCGATGGTCGCCATGTTGTCGGAGAGCGCGATCTTCTTGAACAGGCCGATGACCACGAGGGCGAGCCCCTCCTCGAAGTCGCCGGGGCGGCGCGTGCGCGGGCGCATCACCTGCGGCAGGAGCGTGTGCGCGCGCATGATCGGGCCGGCCACGAGGTGTGGGAAGAAGCAGACGAAGAGCGCGAAGTCGCCGAAGTCGTCGGTGGGCTCGACGGCGCCGCGGTAGATGTCGATGGTGTAGCTCATCGCCTGGAAGGTGTAGAAGCTGATGCCCGCGGGCAAAAGGATGTGGAGCAGCGGGGCGGGCGCGTGCGCCAGGCCGAGCGCGGCGAGGAGGTCGTGCGCGCTCGAGATGAAGAAGTCGCAGTACTTGAAGAAGCCGAGGAGGCCGAGGTTGGCCACCATGCTGATGACGAGGAACCACTTGCGCCTCTGGGGCGCGCGGTAGAGGCGGGGCAGCGCGGTGCCGTAGAGCGCGATGACGCCGGCGGTGGCGAGCGGAACGGCGAAGTCGACGAGCCGATGCGGGTGCGCGCGCCAGGGGACGCAGAGCACGAAGGCGGCGCCGAGGACGAGCGCGCCGAGGCGCAGAAGGCGCGCCCGCGGCAGGCGTACGCCGGCGACGCCGAGGCCGCCGATGAAGTCGACCACGGTCGATATCAAGATCAGAAATAGGAAGCGATAATCCCAGAATCCGTAAAAGAAATAGCTCGCGACCAGAAGGAGCTGATTCTGCCGTCGGTGGCCGACGCGCCAGTAGACGCCATGGACCAGCAGAAACAATATCCAAAAGGACAACTGGGTATAATTCACGGGGATTCTGTGGTCACCGCGCGCGCGGGATCAATGCGGCTCGGCGCGTAGAGCGTCGCCGAGGGCGCGCCCTACAACCCTGCCGCCCACATGGCGCGCGCGCTCGCATGGCAGTCGCCGGACGTCGAGGTCGAAGCCGAGCGCGCGGTTCGCGCCGCCCGCGCCGTCGACGGCTGGCCGCTCGGCGCGGCGCTGGTGGGCGCGCCGGTCGCGGCGCTCGCCGCCTGGATCTGGCACGACCTCGACGCGTCGCCGGCGTTGATCCTGGCGGCGCTCTTCGTCGGCGCGGTCGTGCCCTTCCTCGTCGTCGAGACCTGGCGCCACGGCGTGACCTCGCCGGCGGTGCTGTTCGTCGTCGGGCTGGCCTACTACCACGTGGTCATTCCGATCGAGTACCTC
>Ga0134125_10000611_pt1 | contig 47381 bp, 39 predicted proteins | sample KB31751_FD_96464 | JGI IMG/M metagenome (GOLD analysis project Ga0134125, IMG submission 96464) | Terrestrial soil microbial communities with excess Nitrogen fertilizer from Kellogg Biological Station, Michigan, USA - KB3-175-1 | ecosystem: Environmental > Terrestrial > Soil > Unclassified ...
CCGAGAATGCCCTGGCAGTTGTTGTCGATCTCCTGCCGGACGTCGTCGGGCGCCCAGTTCGATTTTGATACCGGAATGGTCAGAATGTCGGAGAGCTTTGCGCGCGGGCCGCCCTTGGCGAGCTCCTGCTGGCGCGCCAGCACATTGACCTGGTGATAATGCAGCGCGTGCAGCGTCGCGGCCGTAGGCGAGGGCACCCAGGCAGTCGTGGCGCCCGCCTGCGGATGGGCGATCTTCTGCGCCAGCATGTCCGCCATCTTGTCGGGCGCAGCCCACATACCCTTGCCGATCTGAGCATGACCGGGCAGGCCATCGATCAGGCCGATATCGACGTTCCAGTCCTCATAGGCCTTGATCCAGGGTTGAGATTTCATCTCGTTCTTCCGGATCATCGGCCCCGCTTCCATCGAGGTGTGGATCTCGTCGCCGGTACGATCGAGGAAGCCGGTGTTGATGAAGACGATGCGCCTGCGCGCCTGCTGAATGCAGGCTTTGAGGTTGACGGTGGTGCGGCGCTCCTCGTCCATGATGCCGATTTTCATCGCATTGGCCCGCAGCGACAGCATCTTCTCGACGCGGTCGAAGATCTCGCCGGTCAGCGCGACCTCGTCGGGGCCATGCATCTTGGGCTTGACGATATAGACCGAGCCGGTGCGGCTGTTGCGCGCCTTGGAGAGACCCTTGAGGTCGTGGATGGCCAGGAGGCCGGACACGGCCGCGTCGAGTATGCCTTCCGGAATCTCTTCGCCTTTGTCATCCAGCACCGCATCGGTGAACATGTGATGCCCGACATTGCGCATCAACAACAAGCTGCGCCCATGCAGCGTGAGCTCCTTGCCCTCGGGCGACTTGTACACGCGGTCGGAATGTAGCGACCGCGTCATGGTGCGGCCGCCCTTCTCGAAATCGGCGGACAGCGTGCCGTTCATCAGGCCGAGCGTGTTGCGATAGATGAGCACCTTGTCCTCGGCATCGACCGCTGCGACGCTGTCCTCCATGTCGAGAATCGTGGAGACCGCAGCCTCGATGATGATGTCGGCGACACCGGCCGGATCGTCCTTGCCGATGACGTTGTTGCGATCGATCCTGATATCGATGTGCAGTCCATTGTTGACGAGCAGGGTGGCGGAAGGCGCGGCTGGATCGCCCTGATAGCCAGCGAACTGTTCTTCTGATTTCAGCGCGGTCGCGTTGCCGTTCTTCAACCTCACCGTAAGCTGGCCCGCCACGACGGTGTAGGAGGTCGCGTCGGCGTGGCTCCCGGTCGCAAGCGGCACCGCGGAGTCCAGGAAAGCCTTGGCCTTGGCGATCACCTTGTCGCCGCGAGCCTTGTTGTAGCCTTTGCCGGTTTCGCTCGGATCGTGCGGGATAGCATCGGTGCCGTAGAACGCATCATAGAGCGAGCCCCAGCGCGCATTCGCCGCGTTCAACGCGTAGCGGGCATTGGTCAGGGGAACGACGAGCTGCGGCCCACAGATCTTGCCGATCTCTTCGTCGATATTCGCGGTTTGCACCTTTTGCGTCGGAGGCTCGGGCAGGAGATAGCCGATCTCTTTGAGGAATGCGGTGTAGCCGTTGATGTCCAACGGCTTGCCCTTGTGCGTGCGATGCCAGTCGTCGATCTTGGCCTGCAGCGTGTCGCGGAAGGCGAGCAGCTCGCGGTTTCTGGGCGCGAGATCGCGGACGATAGCGGCAAGCCCCTTCCAGAACGCATCGGGGTCGATCCCGGTCTTCGGCGCCGCCTCCTTGGCGATGAAATCGAACAGAACCGGGGCGACCTTTAATCCATGGGCTTCGATACGCGTCATGATGAGCTTTCTCGCGCGCAAACAGCGCTCGTTCGGCGGGGATAACAGCAAAAGCGCCGCAAGGTCGCGGCGCGCGGCGCCCTTTTTGCCCCAAAGTCCGGGCCAGCGGAAGGGCCTGGCGCCGGTGTTGATCGTTAGCGAGCGGTCACCGGATCGCGGGCCTTTTTCTCGATGGAGGCGGCGCGGCTGCGCTTGGAAGTTCGAGAGCCGCGGCATGGAAGCGGCCTAGCTCTCTTGCAATCCCGCTGTTCGTGCGATCCTTGCCTCCGGTCGAGAACATGCATGTCGCTGCGCTGGCTATCGCGAGACAAAGCTTCTAGCGCTGCGATGCAATAGAGAAGAAAAATTTTCTCTTTGCGAGGGTTGAAAGCCGCCTATAAAGAAAACAATTCTAGTCGACCCCCGTAACGGGGGAAGCGAGTGTCAGATGCGATTCCTGCCGGTATTTCTCGACCTGCAATCCGGGCCGGTGGTTCTCGTCGGTTCCGGCGAGCTTGCGCAAGCCAAGCTGCGGGTGCTTGCTGCCGCTGGCGCGCAGGTGCGTTGGTACGCGGCGCCGGGCCGGCACGATGTCCGCGACCTGGAAGCGACGCAAGCCGCAGGGGTTGAGCGCGCTATCGACGATCCGCTCACCGCCGACCTTGCCGGTGTGGTCGCGGTGTTCTGCGCGGGTGCCGGTGACATCGGCCTTGCGATGTCGGCGCGCGCGAAATCTCTGGGCCTGCCAGTCAACGTCATGGACGACCTGGCGCACTCGACCTTCATCTTTCCTGCCATCGTCGATCGCGGCGATGTGGTGGTCGCCATTGGCACCGGAGGTGCGTCGCCGGTGGTGGCGCGCCGCGTGCGCGAGCGCATCGAGGCGGTGCTGCCGGCGCGGATCGGCGAGCTCGCCAATTTCATCGGCCGCTTTCGCAAATCAGTCCACGAGCGCATTCCCGAATTCCTCCTGCGCCGCCGTTTCTGGGAGAAGGTGGTCGACGGCAAGATCGGCGCGCTCGTTCTATCCGGGCGCATCGGCGAAGCCGAAGCCGCGCTCAAGGACATCAGCGATGCTTCCGCGTTTGCCGGCGCGCTCTCTTCGGGCGAGGCGGAAGGCAGCGTTACGCTGGTCGGCGCGGGCCTGGGCGATCCCGATCTCCTCACCGTAAAAGCGCTCCGCGCGCTGCAAGATGCCGACATCGTCTTTCACGATGAAGACATCTCGGTGGATATCCTCGACCGCATTCGCCGCGACGCGGCCCGCGTGGCGGTGAGCCGCCGCGACCAGGCCGCCGCTAACCGGCAGGTCATCCAGGAAGCGAAGGCAGGCCGCCGCGTGGTGCGTCTGAAGGCCGGCGATGCTTACGGACCTGGGCGCGGCGGCAAGGACATCGCGGCGCTGCGCGAGGCCGGGATCACTCATTTCGTCGTACCGGGCGTCGTCGCCGAGTTCGGTGACGTGCGGCCGTTCGCATCCTCCGCCCTCTCGCGCGCTCCGCGCGCAGGCGGCGTCAAAGCCTCCAACAACTGACCTTTTAGGAAACCGGAAGCTCTCCAATGACCTCTCCGCTCGAACAGAAAATCAGGATCACGGGTCCGTCGGTCGTGACCGCCAACCGGACCTGGGACGGTGTGGTGATCTACCGCACGCCGACCAAGGATTGGTCGATCGATCTTGCCGCCGCCGCGGTGGTGCGCGCGGTCCCCGAAGCCCGCGCCCTGCTCGCCGAATCGGTCGCCGACGATCTTGGCGCAGTCGGCGCCTACATCGCGCCCGTGGAGATCGGCGAGAGCGGGACGATCGCGCCCGGCAATTTGCGCGAACGGATCCGCGCGAGCGGCGTCACCATCGGCCTGTCGGTCCAGGCGCCGGTTCAGGCGTGAGGCTCCCATGTACGCTTATGACGAAATCGACCGCACGCTGATCAACGAGCGCGTCTCCGAATTCCGCGACCAGGTGAAGCGGCGTCTTTCCGGCGAGCTCACCGAAGACGAGTTCAAGATGCTACGGCTGCAGAACGGGGTCTACCTGCAGCTCCACGCCTATATGTTCCGCGTCGCGATTCCCTACGGTACGCTGTCGTCAAAGCAGTTGCGGCGGCTCGCGCATGTGGCGCGGCGCTATGACCGCGGCTACGGCCATTTCACCACGCGGCAGAACATCCAGTTCAACTGGATCAAGCTTGCCGATCTGCCGGATGCGCTGGCCGATCTCGCCGAGGTCGGTATCCATTCGATGCAGACCTCCGGCAACAACACGCGCAATGTCACCTCGGACCAGTGGGCCGGCGTCGCGCCCGGCGAGATCGAGGATCCGCGGATCTGGTCGGAAATTTTGCGGCAATACACCACGCTGCATCCGGAGTTCTCGTTCCTGCCGCGCAAGTTCAAATTCGCGATCACCGCGTCCGCGCATGATCGCGCCGCCATCAAGATCCACGACATCGGCTTGCGGCTGCATAAGAACGAGCAGGGCGAGACTGGCTTCGAGGTGCTGGTCGGCGGCGGGCTCGGCCGCACGCCGTTCATCGCCAAGACCATCCGGCCCTTCGTCCACGGGCACGATCTGCTCTCCTATGTCGAGGCGATCATGCGCGTCTACAACCAGTACGGCCGGCGCGACAACATCTACAAGGCGCGCATCAAGATCCTGGTGCACGAACTCGGCGTCGAGAGATTCGCGCAGGAGGTCGAGGAGGAGTGGCAGCTGATCCGCGACGGCAACTTGAAGCTGGACGCGACGATCATCGAGGACATCCGTTCGCGCTTCACCTATCCCGAATACGAGAAGCTGCGGTTCATGCCGGACGAGCTGCGCAAAGCCGCGCAAGATCCGTTGTTCGAGCGCTGGCGGCGGAATTCCGTCTTTACGCACAAGGTGCAGGGCTATTCGATCGTGACGATCTCGCTCAAGCCCGTGGGTGGGCCGCCGGGTGATGCAACCGCCGAGCAGATGGATGCGCTCGCCGATCTCGCCGACAAATATTCCTTCGGCGAAATTCGCGTCGGGCATGAGCAGAACCTGGCGCTGCCGCACGTCGCCAAGCGCGACCTGCCTGCGCTGTGGCAGGCGCTGGACAAAATAGGGCTTGCGACGCCGAACGTGAACCTGGTGTCGGATATCATCGCCTGCCCGGGGCTCGACTACTGCTCGCTGGCAAACGCCCGCTCGATACCGATCGCGCAGGAATTGACGCGGCGCTTCGCCAATCACGACACCGCAAACATGATCGGCCGGCTGCACATCAATATTTCCGGCTGCATAAACGCCTGCGGTCATCACCATGTCGGCCATATTGGCATTCTCGGCGTCGATAAGAACGGCGAGGAGTTCTACCAGATCACCATCGGCGGCCGCGCCGATGAGCATGCCGAACTCGGCGCGCTGATCGGCCCTTCGGTGCCATACAACGACGTCGCCGATGTAGTCGAAGACATCGTGGAAGCCTATCTCGCGCTGCGCGCAACACCTGACGAGCTCTTTATCGACACGGTGAAGCGGCTCGGGGTCGAACCATTCAGGGAGCGGGTCTATGCCACTCGTTAAGGACGGAAAAATCTCTCAGGACGAATTCGTGCGTCTGGCGGACGATGCGCCGCTGCCGGCGCAAGGTGCCGTGCTGGTTTCGGCAGCGCGGTTTCTGGCCGACCCCGCGGCGCTCTTGCAGCGTCTGGGCAAACTCGGGGTGATCTGGCCGAACAGCCGCGACCTCGACGATCTCGTGCCGTATCTCGATCAGCTTGCGGTGGTGGCGCTGGTGTTCCCAACCTTCCGTGACGGCCGAGCCTACAGCCAGGCGCGTCTCTTACGCGAGCGCTACGCGCTCGCGGGCGAGTTGCGCGCCACGGGCCAAGTGTTGCGTGACCAGTTTGTCTTCATGCTGCGCGCCGGCTTCGACGCCTTCGAGGTCAAGAAGCAGAGCGACGCCGAAGCTTTCGGTAAGACCGTGAAACGTTATTCGGTGTTCTATCAGCCGACCGCCGACGGTCGTGTCGCCCGCCCCCTTCCGGCGCCTGCAGTTGCGTCATTCCGAGAGTGCCACCCTATGAACGCGCTCACGCAGCAATTCACGATCGAAAAGGCCGTCAGTAATCTGCCCGCCGAGGAGCTCGCGCGATCGCTTGCCGATGCGCAGCCGGCGGAGATCATCGCGGCTGCCCTGCGCACCGTCGGCCGTGACCGGCTTGCGCTGGTCTCCTCTTTTGGCACCGAGTCCGCGGCCCTGCTCAAGGTCATGGCGGATGTCGATCCCGCTATCCCCGTGATCTTCCTCGATACCGGCTGGATATTCGAGGAGACGCTCGCTTATCGCGATACGCTCATTGAAAGGCTCGGCTTGCGCGACGTCCGCTCGATCAAGCCCGTGAAAGAGACGCTCGCGCAGAAGGACCCCGACGGCGATCTCTGGTTCTCCAATCCCGATGCATGCTGCCGCATCCGCAAGGTCGAGCCGCTCTCGCGGGCGCTCGAACCGTTCGATGCCTGGATCAATGGGCGCAAGCGGTTTCAGGGCGGTTTGCGCGCGACGATTCCGGTCGTCGAGCAGCACGGTGCGCGGCTGAAATTCAATCCGTTTGCCAACGCGTCGCGGCAGGAGATCGAGACGATCTATGAGAACGCCGACCTGCCGCCGCATCCGCTGGTTGCCGCGGGCTTCCTGTCGGTCGGCTGCATGCCCTGCACCAGCCGCACCGAAGCCGGCGAGGACGCGCGCGCTGGCCGCTGGCGCGGGCGCGCCAAGACCGAGTGCGGCATCCACGCGACGGCCTCGACCTGATATCCGCCGAGCGTCGGATTTTCGCTGCCAACCCGCGCCATTCCGGACTCGATGGCGGCACATCGTTCCCGGAATGACGCGGAAAATGGCCTGCCGTTCACCTTTCAGCCACGGTTGATATGCAACAAGGCCCCCTTCTCACTGGGGGTATTCATGCGCGCATGGGCCGCAATTTTCGTAACTTTATCGCTTGCAGGCTGCGCCTCCGAAGCGCCAGTCGAAAAAACGCCGGCCATGTATATCGATCTGGCGACGCCCGACGCGAAGATCGATCCCGCGGCCGCGGCTAGCATGATCTCGCAATATCGAGCAAACAACGGGCTCGGCCCGGTTACGGTCGATCCCGCGCTCATGCAGCTTGCGGAGACGCAGGCGAGCGCGATGGCTGCCGCCAACAAGCTCGACCATGATGCCCGAGCGCCGGTGGCCAAGCGCCTCACTGGCGAGGGCTATCCGACGCATAAGGCGGTCGAAAATGTATCGGCCGGCTATCATACGCTGGCGGAAGCCTTCTCCGGTTGGCGCGACTCGCCCCCGCACCGTGCCAATATGCTCGCTGGCGATGTCACAAAATTGGGCATTGCCGCGAGTTATGCTCCAAATACCAAGTACAAGGTGTTCTGGACGTTGATTCTTGCCAAGCCAGGCGCGGTTTAGTGATCCGAGAAGAGCGTTGTGCCGATTGACGCCGCGGCGAAGTGACGCCACGGTGCCGTCCCGATCATACGTCTGAACGATCAACATGACGGACTATCCCCATTCCATGCCAGCCGCGACGCCTGCGCAGGCGCAGCGTGTTCTGGTTCTGCAGGGCGGTGGCGCGCTCGGTTCCTATCAGGCCGGGGCGTATCAGGCGCTCTGCCATTTCGGTTTCGAGCCGGAATGGATCGCCGGCATCTCGATTGGCGCTGTGAATGCCGCGATCATCGCTGGCAACGACCCCGACAAGCGCATCGCGAAGCTGAAGGAATTCTGGCAGATGGTCTCCGCGCCGGTGCCATGGCAACCGGTCGCAAAGGGCGAGCGCGCCCGATCGCTGTTCAACGAGACCAGCGCCGCCCTGATTGCGACATTCGGGGTTCCCGGCTTTTTCACCCCGCGCATTCCGCCGGCCCCGCTCTGGCCGAAGGGCAGCCCGCAAGCGCAGAGCTATTACGACACCGCGCCACTGAAGAAAACACTGGAGCGGCTTGTCGATTTCGACCGCATCAACGATCTGAAATCCCGCTTGAGCGTCGGCGTGGTCAGCGTCACCACGGGTAACTTCCGCTATTTCGACAATTTCGAATTCCGGAAAATGGGCAAGAAAATCGGCCCCGAGCACATCATGGCCTCCGGCGCCCTGCCGCCCGGCTTTCCCTCCATCGAGATCGAGGGCGAGCATTATTGGGACGGGGGCGTCTCCTCCAACACGCCGCTCGACTACGTGCTCGATGCGGAGGTCGATCGCGACCTTCTGATCTTCCAGGTCGATCTGTTCAGCGCGCGCGGCGATCTGCCAACCACATTGCTGGAAGCGGCCGAGCGGGAGAAGGACATCCGCTATTCTAGCCGCACGCGCATGAACACCGACAAGAACCGGCAGATCCACAATGCGCGCAAGGCTGTGCGTGACCTGATCAAGAAACTGCCGGACAATTTGAAGAGCGATCCTTCCGTTGAATTCCTCGCCAAGGCTGCGCGGGAGAACACGGTGACGGTGGTGCACCTGATCTATCGCAGCAAGAACTACGAGACCAATTCGAAGGATTATGATTTCTCGCACGTCGCCATGGTTGAGCACTGGGAGGCGGGTGTGCGAGACGTCCACCTTTCCATGCGCCACAAGGATTGGCTGGAGCGGCCGCAATCTGGCGAGACCATGGTGACCTACGATCTCACCGGGGATGTCGTCGACGTTCTCGCGTCCAAGAAGGAGTGAACAGAATGGGTATTTTGAGAGGCAAGACTGCGGTTGTGACCGGCTCGACCAGCGGCATCGGGCTCGCCTACGCGCGCAAATTTGCCAGCGAAGGCGCCAACGTCGTGCTGAACGGCATGGGCGCGCCGGCTGATATCGAGAAGGAACGCGCAAGCATCGAGAGCGATTTCAAGGTCAAGGCGGTGCATTCGCCGGCGGACATGACCAAGCCTGCTGAGATCGCCGGGATGATCGCGCTTGGCGAAAAGACCTTTGGCTCGGTCGATGTTCTCGTCAACAATGCCGGCATCCAGTTCGTCTCGCCGATCGAGGAGTTTCCGCCGGAGAAGTGGGAAGCGATCATCGCCATCAACCTGTCTTCGGCGTTCTATGGCATTCGCGCCGCCGTGCCCGGCATGAAGAAGCGCGGCTGGGGCCGTATCATCAACACGGCTTCCGCGCATTCGCTGGTCGCCTCGCCCTTCAAATCGGCCTATGTCTCCGCCAAGCACGGCATCGCCGGCCTCACCAAGACGGTGGCGCTGGAGCTTGCGACCCACAAGATCACCTGCAATTGCATTAGCCCCGGCTACGTGTGGACGCCCCTCGTGGAACGGCAGATTCCCGACACCATGAAAGCGCGCAACATGACGAAGGAGCAGGTCATCAACGACGTGCTCTTGGACGCGCAACCGACCAAGGAGTTCGTCACGGTCGAACAGGTGGCGGCACTCGCGCTGTTCCTGTGCTCGGACGACGCCGCGCAGATCACGGGAAGCAATCTCTCGATCGACGGCGGCTGGACCGCGGAGTAAGCGACGAAGCCGTCGTGGCCGGGCTTACCGCGTTCGCCGAAGCCATTGATCGCCGAAAGTCCACTCGGACGAAGGCGGTTGGCGTAGCCGGTCCCGGCCATCCACGCGCGGCGCCCGATCAAGCGGCGCGCGGTCCCGCCACTCAGTGTCCGATGCCGCGGGCAAATGCCATCGCCGTCGACAGCGGCACGCTTAGCTCTGCGAATGCGATCTTGCCGGCCACTACGATCAGGATCGTGGCGAGCGTCGCGCGCAGCACAGCCTCCGGCATGCGGACCGCGCCGTAGCTGCCGATCACGATGCCCGGCAAGGAGCCCATCAGCAGGACGCCCATGAGGTGCCAATCGACGGTGCCCAGCGCCCAATGCCCGGCTCCGGCAACTAGCGTCAGCGGGACCGCGTGCGCGATGTCGGAGCCGACGATGCTCGCCATCGGCAGGCGCGGGTAGAGCAACAGAAGCACGGTTACGCCGACCGCGCCGGCGCCTACGGAAGAGATCGAGACCAAGATGCCAAGCACTGCGCCCGTCACAACGGTCGCGACAGCGGTCGCGGCCCCCTCGACGCGTTCCAATCGCTGGCGATAGCGCTCGATGATCGACTTGCGGAAGATCAGCGACAGGGCCGTGAGAAGCAGCGCAAAGCAGAGAACGAGGTTGACCAAGCTGCGTTCGGAAGCCGCATTGAGATCAAGCTTCCACATGACAACCATGGTCAGAATGCTCGCGGGGATGCTGCCGCAGGCCAGCCGAACGACCGCCGGCCAATGAATGCTGCGCGACCAGCCGTGAATGAGGCCGCCGCCGGTTTTGGTGGCGGCGGCATAGAGCAGGTCAGTGCCGACGGCGGTCGAAGGATGAATACCGAACAGCAGGATGAGGAGCGGCGTCATCAATGAGCCGCCGCCGACACCTGTCATTCCGACCAGCAGGCCGACGCCAAATCCCGATGCAACATAGAGCGGATCAATCATGCCGGCGCAGCTTGGACCAAATTTGCGACTATCTAGCGGCGCCGGACTCCTGACCGCAACGGATCGGAGGAAATAAGAATGTTTCGTTTGCCCGATCGAATTCGGTGGTGATTTTCGCCAAATCGCAGGTCTGGGGTGGGATCGACATTTTGCACCGGCTCGGAACTGCCGACGACGCCGAAGCTACTTCCAGAACGCCAGCACGTGCAGGCCGAGGCGGCGGCGGACGATCCAGAATAACAATGCCGTCTCAAAGCTCAGCGAGATCGAGGTCGCGGCCGCGGCGCCATGGCCGCCGTAGCGCGGCACGAGCAGCACGCACAGCGCGACGTTCATGGCCAAAGCCGCCGCGTAGGCGGCCGCACAAATATGCTGGTGGCCGAGCATGTTGAGCAGCCGTTCTACCGGCCCGATCGCGGCGCGCACGACGAGCCCGATCGCGGCCACGAACATGATATCGTAGCCGGTCACGAATTTCGGCCCGAACAGCGACAATAGCGGCTTGCCGAATGCGAGCAGCGCAATGGTCGCGGCCAGCGAAGGCCAGAACGTCCAACTGATCGCATGGGTGACATAGGCGGACAGCCGCGCCTTGTCGCCAAGCGCGTTGTACTCGGCAAAGCGATGCGCCGTGGTTGCCGACATCGCGTAGTGAATGAAGGAGACGAGCGCGAGCGTCTTCACGACAGCGAAATAGACGCCGACCTCTTGAGACGAGCGAAATTGCTGCAGCACCAGCACGTCGGTGTAGGACAAGAGCAGATAAAAACCTTCGACCATGAGGATTGGCAGCGAGATCGCAAGCCAACCGCGGAAGTCGTAGGCGCGGGGGCCAGGCTCGAGATGGAGCGCGAGCCGGCGGTTGAGCACGAGCATCTGCCCGATCATGGCGATCCATACCGCGGCAGCGCTCGCCGTCATCGCCGCGGTGGCGCCGAGATGAAGGCCGAGCGCAAAGGCACCGGCGGTGAGGCCGATGATCAGCGCCTGGCGCACGATGAATTGCGGCATCAGCCCGAGCCGCATCCAGTCATGCGAGCGCGCGATGCCGTCCTGTGTGTTGGCGACGACAAAGGCCGGCAGCGTCAGGCAGCCGACGTAGAGCGGAACGATGGCGTTCGCCTCGATCCATGGCGACAACAGTCGGACAAGGCCCGCGAGCATCAGCGAAATGGCTGCGGAAGCCGCAAATGTCATCCAGCGGCTGCCATGGAGAAAGCCGCGCAACAGCGCGCCGTCGCCACGCGTGCGGTATTCCGGAATGATCTTCTGCGCCGACGCGGATATGCCGAAATCCATCATGCTGCCGAGTAGAAGCACCCAGGTCCAGACATACACGTAGATGCCGTAGTCGGAGCCGCCCATCCAGCGCGCCAATAGGATCTGCGCGAGATAAGCAATAGCGGCGCTGACGACGCGAATGACGAAGATCGTACCGGCCAGCCGGCGCGTCAGCGAGGCTTCGCTGGAGCCGCCCGTCAACACGGCGCGGAGCCGGGTAATCAGACCTCGCGCGACTGTTGCGGGTTGAGCGTCGATCGAGGCCACGGCGCTGGCGTCCAGTTGCAGAACCGCGCGAAGGCGGCGACCGCCTCATCTATCAACGCTTCGTTAAGAAACGGTTGGGTGGGAATGCTGTCGTTCCGGGACCACGCGAGCATCGACCCTGAATCTCGAGATTCCGGTCTGGTGCTGGCGCACCATCCTGGAATGACCCTTCGCGTCACTCCAGATTGATGTTGAACTCGTAGGCCCGATCGCCGCCGACCAGAGTGAGCTTCAGCGCGGCGCCTTCCGGATTGACACCGGGTGGCACCCCATCGAGCGCGAAGGCAAAACGCTTCACGCCGGGCGGCCCATGATCGAGCAATTTCGGAACCGGCAACCCCCAATCCGGCGTTGGTCCCTCGACAAACAAATTGACCGGTTTCGCGTCGGGCGACACGACGTCGACCAGCACCTCGGACCTGCCCTCGCGCTCGACGTCCCGGATCGTGAGCGGGTTGGGATCGCCGACATTGGCGGGCTTCGGAACCGTGTCGAGTGCTGCGAACAGCACGCTGTCCTCGGTGCTTGCGACGCTCGTGAAGGCGAGCTCGGCATCGGCCTCTACCGGGATGCACAGCTTCTCGCACACTGCATAGTTGATGGTTGCGCGCAGTGTGACCGGCTTCTCAGCATTCTTCGTGACGATCCGCAATGGAAGTATCACCTGGTCGTGGTAGCCGAGCGAGGTGCCGCCGGCGCCGTCGTCAAATTTGGTCGGCGCCGGCCACAACACGGTCACAGCTTCGACATTGTCGGATTTCGAAAAGTCAAATCGCGGCGGCACGCCGGAATCGCCGGGCGTCCGCCAATAGGTGTGCCAGCCCGGCTTGAGCTTGAAGGCGATGCCGCCGAGCAGCACCGCGCCGCTGCGCGATCCCGCCAGCAAGCGGACCGCGGAGTGTCCGTCGTCCTGCCAGGGCGAAGCATCCTGGGCGTGAACCGCGACGGCAGTGAGTGAGGCCAAAACGGTGATGACGAAGCCGAGCGCCGGCCGGCTTGGAACAAAGGCGATCATGGGACGTCTTTACAGGCTGTCATAGGCGCAAACTATTGAATTGCTTGTGATGGCGCGCCGGTCTTGGCCAATCAGGCGACTGAAAGTCAACGGGATAGATGATGGGGCGGTTAGCCCGGAAGCTTGATTGACAGAAAGGCGACCCAATATCAGGATGCGGTCAACGGAAGAGTGTTTGCGGATGGACCCTGAAGGCAAAGGACCCGACCATGGTCGCCGCGAAAGTGCCGGCGTCGGCGACAACTCGTCCAAGCGCGGCTATCTTGACGGGCAGCTTTTGATCGCGATGCCCGTGATGGGCGATCCGCGCTTCGAGCGCTCGGTGATCTATCTCTGCGCGCATTCATCCGAAGGCGCAATGGGTATCATGGTCAATCGCCCTGCGGGCAGCATCGATTTTCCCGAGCTTTTGGTTCAGCTCAACATCATCAACAAGGCGGACCAGATCAAGCTTCCGGGCAACGCCGAAACCATGAAGGTATTGCGTGGTGGGCCCGTAGATACCGGTCGCGGCTTCGTGTTGCATTCCGCCGATTTCTTCATCGAGAATGCGACTCTCAAAATCGCCAATGGCATCTGCCTCACCGCCACCGTCGATATTCTCAAGGCGATCGCCAAGGGCCGCGGTCCCAAACACGCCATCCTTGCGCTTGGCTATGCCGGCTGGGCGCCCGGCCAGCTTGAGAACGAGATTCAGGAAAACGGCTGGCTGCATTGCGATGCGGATCCCGACATCATCTTCGGCAACGATGTCGAGGAAAAATACGCCCGTGCACTGCACAAGATCGGTATCGATCCGGGCATGCTCTCCAACGAAGCCGGTCACGCGTAGCTCGGAGCGATCGTAGGGTGGGTTGAGCGAAAAGCGAAACCCACCGAACCCGGCCTCCATCAACGCGATGGGTTTCGCTTTCGCTCAACCCATCCTACTGACCGGTCGTCCGGCCGGGCTGGGCGCTAACAGCCTTGGCTTTGAGCCGCTACTCCGCCGCCTGCAGCTGCTGGGCAACCGTCGGCTCGGTCCCGGCGATGGTGGCGCGGCGCATGTCGCGGGGCTGCGATTGGTCGTAGCGGCGCACCCGGTGCACCGTTTGGCGGTTGTCCCACATCACGAGGTCATGCACCGTCCAGCGATGGACATAGACGAAGTCAGGCTGCGTGGCATGCTCGGTGAGATCGCGCAGCAACAGCCGCCCTTCGGGCACGCTCATGCCGACGACCTTGCCGGCGTGCGAGGACAGATATAGCGACTTGCGGCCGTGCGCGGGGTGCGTGCGCACCAGGCGCTGCAGCACCGGCTTGAACATCTCCTTCTCTTCGTCACTATAGTCGACGAAGCCGAGCGAGCCGCGCGAATACATCAGCGAATGCTCGCAAATGAGATCCTCGATTGCGGTCTTGGTTTCGTCATCAAGCGCGTCATAGGCGGCGCGCATGTCGGCGAACTCGGTATTGCCGCCCTTCGGGTTCACCACGCGGGCGGACAACAGCGAGTATTTGGCCGGGATCACGCGGAACGAGCTGTCGGAATGCCACAGGCAATTGCCGAGGTTGAACAGATGGGTACGGTGGTCGCGCGGCAGCGGCTTGCCGTCCTTGCCCAAGTTGGAGACGTCGTTGAGTCCTGAATCGAGGCGATAGTCTCCCTTCTTGATAACGTTGCCGCCGCGGGGATTCTCCCGTTCACCGAAGTTCAGGGCAAACGCCAGCTGCTGGTCGTCGTCGATATTCTGGCCGTGGAACACCAGGACGCCGTAACGGTCGATGGCGGCCTGGACTTCGGCAGCTTCATCTCGCGTGAGCTGCTTGCGCAAATCGAGGCCGGAGACTTCGCCGACGAAGTGCTTGTGCAGCTGCCGGACCGAGATCGCCATAGGCGTTCCTCCTGAATTTATCGCGGGTGATCCCGCTTTTATTGTCGCGAAAGGCTACTCTGCGGCAGCGTCTTGTCAATGTTTTGCGGTCCGTGCGGCGGACACGGCTGTCATGCTGGGACTTGAGTCGAAGACCGGCGTTCGCTCAAATTGAGCCAGAGCCAATCGGCGCGAGAAACGCAAAAAGAAGGATCAAGGGAGATGCAAGAGCTCGATTTCGGCGGCAAGCAGGTTTTCGTGGTGGGCGGCTCCAGCGGCATCGGCAACGGCATCGCGCAGGCCTTTCGTAAGAAGGGCGCACGCGTCGCGGTCTGCGGCACGAGAGCGAAAGCCTCCGACTATGCGGCGGAGGAGGGCTCGCGTCTGGAGGGCCTCGACTACACGCGGCTCGATGTCAGCGACCCCGTGACGATCGAAAGCTTCAACCCGTATTTCGAGCGCCTCGACGTGCTGGTGCTGGCGCAGGGCGCGGTGCTCTACAAGCGCGGCGAGTTCGAGATGGCGGGATTTCGCAAAGTGCTCGAAGTCAACCTGATCAGCCTGATGGCGTGCGCCAGCAAATTCCGGCCGATGCTGCAGGCGAGCAAAGGCTCGCTGATCATCGTCAGTTCGACAGCGGCCTTCCATGCGACGATGGGTAACCCGGCCTATAACGCCTCCAAGGCCGGCGCGGTCGGCTTGACCCGCACGCTGGCGCAAGCCTGGGCAGAGGGCGGCATTCGGGTCAACGGCATCGCCCCCGGCCTCGTCGACACCAAGATGACTAAGGTCACCACGGACAATCCGAAGCGGCTGCAGGAAGCGCTCTCGCGCATACCGCTGAAGCGGCTGGGTACGCCGGCGGACATGGCAGGCGCCGCGCTGTTCCTTGCTTCGCCACTGGCTTCCTACATCATCGGCCAGACCATCGTGGTCGACGGCGGACTCATTTCATGAATCCTTGCTCGTCGTTGCGGGTTCGACGCTTTCGCATCGCTCCGGAACGACGGCGAGAGTTGCGGGTGAGGCGCTAGCTACTGCACTCCGGCCGAGCGACCGACATTTGCGGGCGGCCGGGGCGGCCTTGCGGGCGCCGGCTGTTTCGGCGCGGCGCCGAAGCGGAAGAAGTTCATCAAGCTCGGCTCATGCGGTTGCGTGGGCTTGTGCTGCGGCTGTAGCGGAGGCTTGCTTGGCTTCGGTGGAGTCTTGGGTGTCGCGTTTGCGCCGTTGGAGGAGGTGCCGGCCGACGCAGCTTGTGGAGCGGCCGGCGCCGTCGGTGCGGTGGCGGCGACCGGTACGTCGCCTTTGGCCGGCTCATCGCCAACCTGCCGACGCGGCCAGGCAAAATCATCGGCGCGTCCTGGCGGCGGCGCCAGCGGCTCGCCCTTGACGAGTGTTTGCGCCGCCAGCGCGTCGACGGGGGCGGGACGTGATCCCGGGCCGCCCAGCAACCGATCGGTACTGACGGAAGCGGCGACCAGCGGCACGATCGGTCCGGCCAGCGGCCGTGGTGCGGGCTGTCCCGGAGCGGCCTTGGTGTCCGGCGTCGCCGGCTCGGTCGGCAGCGCGACAGGTCCCGATCGCGCTGCGAGCAGGCGCGTCACCTCGCGCTCGACATAATGGGCGAGCTTGCGTGCGCCATATTTGGTGAAATAGACGCCATCGTAAGTGCGCAGCAGACGGATCTGGCCCTCGAAGTCGGGGCCCTTTTGCACGAAACGACCGGCCTCATCGACAAAGCCGTCCCAGTCGTCGACATAGGTAATGCCAGCCTTGTCGGCCGCCCCTCGATAGAGCGAATCCAGAAACAGCGTGTCCGCTGTTCCCTTCGGGCCGCGCACCGCGGGCAATCCGACCCAGACCACCGGCACGCCTTTCGACTTCAGCACGGCGATCATTTCGTCGATCTTCTTGTTGTAGAGCTCGATCCAGCGCTCATCGTGAAACTGAGCGATGCCGTTCGGCGAACGCGGATGTTTTTCCGGCGGCGTATCGGCGGCATCGTCCGGGGGCGATTCGGTGTCGTCAGCCTTCTCTTCCGGCTTTGCCCCGGTCTCGCTCGCGCCGTCGGGTTGCGATTTCGCGTCTGCGGCCCTGTCCGGCTTGCGCTCGTTCTTTCCGTTCTTTTTTTGCTTCTCCGTCTTCTCCGGCGTCGGCTCGTGGATGGGGATGCGATCGCTCAAGCCGAGCATCACCACGATGACATCGGGCTTCTCGGTCGCGAGGATGTCCTTTGCCGCAGCGATCCAATCGGCGGGTGCGCCCCTCGGCTGGTATTGGATCAGCCCGGATACCGTTTTGACCTTGCGGAGTATGCCGATATCGGGCTGATCGGCGTAGGCATCCTCGAGCCCGTAAGCGAGCCAATCGGCCATGCTGTCGCCAAGCACGAGCACCGTGCGCTTGGGCACCGTGTCACGCTTCTCGGGCGGAGGAGCCTTGGAAAAATCCTGATAGACCCGCCTCGGCGGCGCCGGTTCAGTCCGATGTGGCGCAAAGAAGCCGCCGCCCCCGCCGCCGAACCAACCGCCAAACCAGCCGCCGCCACGTGGTGCAGACCGTGACGAGCCGCCAAAATTGAAGAACTGCGCCGAGGCTGGCCCCGCGGTCCCGACCGTAAGCGCGATCGCGAGCGTCAGCGCGACCAACGGTCCGGCCTTGGTCAACAGCTTGAGATAGGGCCTTTGTCTCATGTGGCTTTCGATCGCGAAGACGAGAAAATCGATGTTCGGATATTATAACGCAATAGCAACGCCATAGGGCTTGAAACGGGCGATTAACCCACGGCTTAGACCGGGTCGCCTGCGCCCCAGTCAAGTCCCGCCCCCGAATGGTCCATCATAGCTCTGTTTCAACCCCAGATGACTGATTTTCAACGCTCACGCAGCAGTTCCAGCATCTCGGCGGAAGCAAATCCATCAGCCGGCGCCCCGATCGAGGCCTGAAAACTTCGCAGCGCCTGCTTGGTCTCGCCGCCGAACTGACCATCCGGCGCACCGCGGTAGAAACCGCGCTGAGCCAGCAATTGCTGCAGTTCCAGCCGCTCCGCCAGCGACAGTTGCCGCTCCTGACGCGGCCAAGGCTGCACGAAGGGCTGGCCGCCGCGCAGCCGGTCAGCGAAATAGCCGATTGCCAGCGCGTAAGCATTCGCCGGATTGTATTTCATGATGACCTGGAAATTCCGCAGCATCAAAAAGCCCGGTCCCTCGGCGCCGGCGGGGGTCAGCAGAAAGGCCTTTTCCGCCGGATGCGGGAAGGGCTGGCCGTTCGCACGGGTGATCCCGAGACGCTGCCACTGCGCAATCGTCATCGTCTTGGCGCCGCCGTCCAGCATGTAGTTGAAGCGTTGCGGCAGTCTGACCTCGTAGCCCCAGGTCTGGCCGGTCTGCCAGCCGTCCTTCTTCAGGTTGTTGGCGGTGGAGGCAATCACGTCGGCCGGATCGTCGACCACATCCTTGCGGCCGTCGCCGTCGGCATCCACCGCATAGCGCTTGAACGCGGTCGGCATGAACTGCGTCGGCCCGAACGCGCCGGCCCAGGAGCCGTGCATCTGTTCGGGTCGCAAATCGCCGTGATTGAGGATTTCCAACGCCGATAGAAACTCCTCGCGGAAATAGGGCTGGCGGCGACCGATGCAGGCGAGCGTCGCGGTCGATTGCAGCACAGAGCGATCGCCGATCTGGGTGGAATAGTTGGATTCGATGCCCCAGATCGCCGCGATCGTGTAGCGGTCGACGCCGTAGGCCCTTTCGGTGGCGTCGAACTGCGGCTTGTATTTGGCGAGGATCTCACGGCCCAAGGCCAGCCGGTCATCGTTCACCAGGATGTCGAGGTAATCCCAGATCGGTTTGGTGAACTCCGGCTGCGCGTCCAACAGGTCCATGATGTGCAGATCGGGTGAAAGCCCCGCAGTGAAGCGCTCGTAGTTTTGCCGGCTGATGTGACGCCGCGCCGCCTCCGGCAATAGGGAGGCGATACAATTGTCGAAATTGGCGGCCGCCTGGCGGATCGCGGCCGCCCTCATCAGTGGATCGCCGGAGGCGCCGTCCTGCCCGCTCCAGGGAATGGATCGAGAAGCCACGGCCCCACTGGCGCCGCTCGGCGCGGCCGGTGTGCCCGCCTTCTGCTCGGAGAACAGGCTGCTGATCAGCCGGGTGAGCCCGTCACCGCCTCCTTGCGACTGCGCCTGCGCTGGCGCGATCGCCTGCAGGCCTGCTGCGGCTAAGAGCGCACCCGCCAGGACCAGCGCCAAAGGTTCCATGCGTTTTGCCATGTCCCACCCTGCCAGCTAAATTGGGGCTTTCAGGAGGCCTCTTGCCGGTTTCTAAGAGTTTAACAAAAGCCAAGTTTTATCGTTAGGAACAAGGCAACCCTCTTTGTTCCGAGCCGCAAAGCCGCTACCGCTTCAACCAACGCCCCCTTTTTGGACATCCCGATCAAGCCCATGAAAATTCGCAAAGCCGTCTTCCCGGTCGCCGGCCTCGGCACCCGCGTCCTGCCCGCCACCAAGGCGATGCCGAAGGAAATGCTGACCATCGTCGACAAGCCGTTGATCCAATATGTGTTCGATGAGGCCAGGGAGGCCGGGATCGAACATTTCATTTTCGTCACCGGCCGCAACAAGGGCTCGATCGAGGACCACTTCGACCGGATGTATGAGCTCGACGCGACGCTGGAGGCGCGCGGCAAGAAGGTGGAGCTGGAGATTTTGGCGCACCACCAGCCGCAGGCGGGGGCGGTGAGCTTCACCCGTCAGCAATCGCCGCTGGGCTTGGGCCACGCGGTATGGTGCGCGCGCGAGATCGTCGGCGACGAGCCCTTCGCGGTGGTGCTGCCGGACGAACTCGTGCTGCACACGCCAGGCTGCCTCGCGCAGATGGTGGAGGCCGCGAAAGAGGCCGGCGAGAAGACCAATCTGATCGCCCTACAGGAAGTGCCTGCCGATCAGACTCATCTCTACGGCATCTGCGGTGTCGGCAAGCGCCACGGCAAGATGTTCGAGGTCGACGGCATGGTCGAGAAGCCGGCGAAGGGCACCGCGCCCTCGAATCTCTCGATCACCGGGCGCTACATCCTGCAGCCGGAGATTTTCGATATCCTCGCAACCCAGGAGCGCGGCGCGGGTGGCGAGATCCAGCTTACCGATGCCATGATTGGCTTGGCCAAGGCGCAGAAATTCTACGGCGTCGAATTCGCCGGCGAACGTCATGATTGCGGCTCCAAGGCCGGATTCCTGCGCGCCAACATCGCCTACGCCATGGCGCGTCCCGACCTGCGCGACGGCTTGCGGGAAGAGATGCGGAAGTACGTGAAGGGGTGAGGGCGAAAGCGGCGCCGCATCTTCCGCCGTCATCATCCGCGAAAGCGGATGATCCAGTAATCCGAGGCGCCTGCCGACGGCCAGTGACAGCGCGACGTACTGGATGCCCGCCTTCGAGCCTGTGAAGGAATCTGGCTTGCTAGCTGGCGTAGAGGCAGTGCGATGATGATGACAAGGTCGTCTTTGCATCGAGTCCTTTCAGGCGGCAGCAAGTCGCAGCCGCCGCGCCGCTATGAGGTTGTTGGCGAGGGCATGCCACAGCGCCACGGCTTTGGCTTTGAGCAGGCCACGGACAGCTATGAAGCCGAAGCCGTGGTTCTTGCGATCCGCATTGAGCCGCTCGATCAGCTTGCGCGACCGGTAAACTTGCCGGCCAGCGTCACTGACCATCCGGTGCCTCCATTCTTTGACACTGTCCGGCTCGCGCGCTCGTTTGTACTTCCGCTTCCTGAGCGTTTCCGCCGTGACGCTCTCGGACTCGATCGGCGGCGGTGCATATACCGCGACCGAGCCTGCTGGATGTGCCGCCAATGCGGCGATGTCCTCGACTGTCGCATAATGGGTATCGAGCAAGAGCCTCTCCGGAGCCTTGCCGTAGCGCCGCACGATGTCGTCGACCATGGGAGAGGCGAGACCGGCATCGTTGCGCCGATCCGTCATCTCCACCGAGACAATGACACCCTGCGTCGGCACCGCTGCGATCTGCGCATTGTAGCCGGGGCGGATAGCCCCATCGGCAAGCGCAGGTTGCGGGCTTCGGGATCGCTCAACGAGACTGTGGCTTCGGACTTCTTGGCCTCGTCCTTGGCATGTCTCTTCGCGCGCTCTTTCTTCTCGGCACGGATGCGATCCAGCACCGCATGCGCCTTTCCCGCCCGCTGCTTCACCTCCCTTGCCGCCCGTTCCCGCGCCGCCCGCTTGCGCCGCCAGGAAGCCTCCGGATCACTCGTGATCTCTGCCTTCAGCGCGGCAAGCCGTGCTTCCACCGCCGCTTCGATCTCAACCAGCCGCGCTGCGCTCTTGAACGAGTTCTTCCCCGCGTTCGCCCGCACCTTGGTGCCGTCCACTGCGACCTCGGCCAACGACAGCAAGCCTTCGCTCATCAGCGCAGTTACGCTTTCCGTCAGGAGCCGATCCAGGATCCCCACATGGTCCACCCGGAAGTCGGCCAGTCCGTGATAGTTCACGGGCACCCCGCCGGCGAGCCACCGATAGGCAAGGTCACGTTCAACAAGCCGTTCGAGTTCGCGTGCCGAGCCAACCCCTTCGACCGTCGCATACAGCCACAGCGCCAGCAGGACCTTTGGATCGGCTGCAGGTCGGCCCGCTCCGCCTTCCCGCGACTTGATTGCTGCATAAAGCTCCGAAACATCCAGGCTCTCGACGAAATCCCACACAACACGGGCCTGATGATCCGCAGGCAGAAATGCCTCCAGGTCGATCACATCCCATTGCAGCTGGGAACGATCCGCCTTAACGACGCGCACTTCGCTCATGCTCCGTTGCTCCGCATTTGCGACTCAGTGAATCACAAATGCGATACAAACGTTCAATCAAATCCGCATCCACGCCCGCAAGCCATTCCTTCACAGGCTCCTTCCCAGGCATGACAGCTCACGCCGCCAGCGACAGCGTCGGCACGGTCGCGACGACACAGCGGTTGCGGCCGGCGGCCTTGGCCGCGTAGAGCGCCTTGTCGGCGGCCTGGACCAGCACGGACCAGTCCATTCCCGCGACGGGTGTCCCGGCGGCGATACCGATGCTGACGGTGGAGCTGTTCTCACCGCCCGACCAGTTCAGCTGGCGACAATGCTGCAGAGATCAGTTAACGCTTGGTTTCTCGATTCGAGGTGAAGTGAGAGCCGGCTGGCCCGGACGCTGATCGGGACTTGTCCGTGAACGACTATGATGCATTACGTGATTATCTGAAGAAGCAGAGCGTGCCCGAGCTCGTGCTCAGCTTCGGAGAGATCGAGGAGATCATCGGGCGCGCGCTTCCGCGCGCGGCGCAACGCGCCTCGTGGTGGGATAGTTTGCGCAGCCCGCAGGAAAAGATGCCACAGCGCGAAGCCTGCCTGGAAGCGGGATACGTAGCGACGCGAATGCCTGACGGGCAAAGCGTGCGGTTCAGGCGGACGAAGACGAAGTAGGCCGGGTGGATCCGTCTCACGCGCCAGCGCTGAGCAAGGCCGATATTCCGCGACAGGGTCCGACTTGTCGCCGCGCTGCCGCTTCGTCGCGTGCGATTGCATGTGTCTGCGTGTCGACCTAACCTGCGCAAAACCAATGGATGGAAGCAATGGCGCGCATCACGTCGGTGGAGACCGGGCTCTACCGGATTCCCCTTTCCGTTACGCTCTCCGACAGCACGCATGGCGAGATCAGCGCCTTCGAGCTGATCACGGCTAGTGTGCGTGATGGTGACGGCGCCGAGGGCGTCGGCTACACTTATACGGTCGGCCGTAACGGTGGTGCGATCGCGGACATTCTCAAGCGGGAGGTGCCGGCGCTGGTCAATGGCCGCGAGGCGGACGATACCGAAGCCATCTGGCAGCATGTCTGGTGGGGCCTGCATTACGGTGGCCGCGGCGGGCCGACCGTCTTGGCGCTCTCGGCACTCGACATTGCGCTGTGGGACTTGAAGGCACGCCGCGCGGGCCTGCCGCTCTGGCGTCTCTTGGGCGGCTTCGACCATCGGGTCCCCTGCTATGCGGGCGGCATCGATCTCGATCTGTCGATCGAGGCGCTCTTGAGCCAGACCGACGACAATCTGCGCAAGGGCTTTCGCGCCATCAAGATGAAGGTCGGCCGGCCGGACCTTGCCTCCGACGTCGCGCGCGTGCGGGCGATGCGCGGCCATCTCGGCGAAGGCTTTCCGCTGATGGCGGATGCCAACATGAAATGGACGGTGGAGGAGGCCATTCGCGCCGCATGCGCCTTGCAGCCTTTTGATCTCACCTGGCTCGAAGAGCCGATCATTCCAGATGATGTCGCGGGCCATGCCCGCATTCTCGCGGCGGCTAGCGTGCCGATCGCGGCCGGCGAGAATTTGCGCACGCTATGGGAGTTCAAGAATTACATCGCGGGCGGCGCCGTGTCCTATCCCGAGCCCGACGTCACCAATTGTGGCGGCGTCACCGCTTTCATGAAGATCGCGCGGCTCGCCGAAGCGTTCAACCTTCCAGTCACCAGCCACGGCGCGCACGACGTGACCGTGCACCTGCTCGCGGCCTGTCCGAACCGCTCCTATCTCGAAGCGCACGGCTTTGGTCTCGAGCGCTACATCGAGCATCCTCTCGTGCTCCAGGACGGCATGGCGCTCGCACCGATGCGTCCCGGTCATGGCATTAGCTTTGACTGGAAGGCACTGGCGCAGCTTTGAGGAGTGAAGCTGCGATCATTGGCATTTGAAATAGCGCCGCCTATAGTCGCTCGAACACACGCACGAACGAGAGCGGATGCGAACCTCAGTCATCACAGGGGGAGCGGCCGGGATCGGCGCCGCCGTTGCGCGCCGCCTGGCGGGTCAAGATCAGTGCCTGATGCTGCACGGCCAGGGCGCCGACGTCGCGGCGGTTGAGCGGCTGAAGGCGGTTGCTCTGCAATGCGAGCGCGCCGGCGCCAAGGTTGCTTGGTGCACCGGCGATCTCACCAGCGCCGGCTCCGCCGCTGAGCTCGTGCGCGCGGCGCGCACGGCGTTCGGCAGTATCGATGCCGTCGTGCATGCCGCGGGGTTTGCGGACAAGCGCAGCTTGCAGCAATTGTCGCGCGCCGATCTGGAGCGGGCTTTCGCCGTGATCGCTCTTTCGTTTCACGAGTTGGTCAGCGCGGCGTTGCCGAACCTGATGCGGGCAGCGCAGGGGCGCGTCGTTGCGATCAGCAGTTTTGGCGCGCGCCGTTTCACGGCTGATGCGAACTTTCCGGCTTCGAGCGCGGCCAAGGCGGCGCTTGAAGCGCTGGTCAAATCGCTGGCCGTCGAGCTCGCAGCGTCGGGAGCGACCGCGAACGTCGTGGTGCCCGGCTATACGCGCAAGGACGCCGGGCGTTCAGGAGCGCTCTATCCGAAAGCCTGGCAGCTTGCGGCCAAGGCCAATCCGTTGCAGCGCCTGGCCGAACCGGATGATGTCGCCGCGGCGGTTGCCTTCTTGTTGTCGCCGGATGCCAGGCACATCACGGGAGCGCTGCTTCCGGTCGATGGTGGACTGACGCTGATGTAGTGTTTGGGCTCGCGGACGATGTCAGACGGCAGGATAGGCAGGCAAGCGGATGTGGTCGTGCTGGGTGCCGGCATTGTCGGCGTCTCGGCTGCCTACGCAACACAGCGCCAGGGTCTCTCGGTCGTGTTGATCGACCGGCGTGAGCCGGGCAGCGAAACCTCCTATGGCAACGCCGGCGTGCTCTCGAGCGGTTCGATCCTGCCGCTCAACAAGCCGTCGCTCTGGAAGGCGCTGCCCGATTATCTGACCAACCGCCACCCCGCATTGCGGTGGAATCCCGCCTGGTCGCTGCGCAACGCCGCGTGGCTTGCCCGCTTTCTTGGCCATGCGCGACCTTCTCAGATCGAGCCGCGAGCCATTGCCCTGAATGGCCTGATCCGCGCATCGCTGAAACTGCACAGGGAGTGGATCGCCAAAGCCGATGCGGTGCAACGCATCCGAGAGACGGGTTGGCTCAAGGCGTGGCGCAGCGATGCTGCCGCCGCCGCGAGGGCCGAGCAGGCCTTTCTCGCCGAATACGGCGTCGCCAGCGAGGTTCTCGATCGGCAGGCCATCTCGGCGCTGGAGCCGAACATCGTGCCTGTGTACAAGGTCGGCCTCTTGCATACCGGGACAGCCTCGGTCGATTCACCGGGTGCCGTGGTCAAGGCCTATGCACGCATGTTTGCCGGCCTCGGCGGCCGGATCCATGCCTCGGAGATCAGGACAATCGTGCCGGAAGGCGGCGCCTGGCGCGTCGTGCTTGCCGATGGCGCCATCGTCGCGCGCCATATCGTAGTTGCGCTCGGCCCTTGGTCCGCCAACCTGTTGCGCCCGCTCGGCTATCGCGTGCCGTTGGCTTTTGAACGCGGCTACCATCAGGACTTCGAGCCGAACCCGGCCCGTCAATTGCAGCGTCCCCTCCATGATGCGGACGGCAGCTTTGTCATGACGCCGATGGAGAGGGGCGTTCGCGTCACCACGGGCGTCGAGCTTACCGCGCGCGATGCGCCTTCGTCATTTGCGCAACTCGAAGCGACCGTGCCGCTCGCGCGCGGCGTTGCCGAATTCGGCGCTCCCATCGGCGAGCCCTGGCGCGGGGCACGACCGACGTTGCCCGACAGCCTGCCGATGATCGGCCCTGCGCCCAGGCATACCGGCCTGTGGCTCGCCTTCGGCCACCAGCATATCGGCTTCACCACGGGACCCGCGACTGGTGCTGCCATCGCAGCCATGATCGGCGGACAAGATCTGCCATTTGACGTCGCGGCGTTTTCGCCGCGCCGTTATCTCTGACGGGCCGATCTCCGATGGCAATATCCGCAAACGAAATAGCGTCCAGAACCGGGGGCAATCATGCATTACGTTTGGGATTTCGCGATCCTTGGCAAATACAGCCATCTGTTCTGGGTCGGCCTCGGTTGGACGATGGCGTATACGATCGGCACCGTCATTCTCGGCACTTTGCTCGGGCTCGTCGTCGGAATCCTGCGCCTGAACCGCTGGTGAGTGATCGATTGGCTCCTGGTCGCCTATATCGAGCTGTTTCGCTGCACGCCGCTACTCGTGCAGATCATCTGGTTCTACTACGCCTTTCCGGTGCTACTGGGGCTGAACATCCCGGCCCATGTCGCCGCGATGAGCGTGCTCTCGCTCTATGGCGGCGCGTTCTATGCCGAAATCGTTCGCGGCGGCATCGAGAGCGTGCCGCGCGGACAATGGGATGCGGCGCGGGCGCTTGGCTTGCGGCCATGGCGCATGCTGCGGCTGGTCATCCTGCCCCAAGCGCTCAAGCCGATGTTGCCGCCTTACGTCAATCAGTCGGTGACCCAGTTGAAGAACACCTCGCTGGTCTCGGTCATCGCGGTCTCGGACCTCGTCTATAACGCCACCCTGATCAATGCCGAAACCTACCGTCCGCTCGAAGTCTATACGACCATCGCCGTGATCTATTTCGCCATTTTGTTCCCGGCCACGCTCCTCGCACGTCGGCTCGAACGCGGCATGAGCTACGAGAAGGTGTGACCGCAAGGCCCGACTGACGAACGGCGCCTCCCCTTAATCCGATGGCTTATAGGAATGATGGCAATTCCAAGGCTGTCAAACGCATGTGTCAGTTTACACAAAGTATTGCGTTGATAGTCTTTCCTCGTCTGGGGGTCCTTCCATGTGTATCAGGAGGATCGACGATGGGGAATATCGAACAACTTCGAAAAAGTACTGAAGTCAGTTTTTCTCAACTTGAAGATGATATTGCGGCAGTCCGTACCAGTAGCTCATTAGCTTCAATCGCCTTGCCTGATTACGTCGAACACAAGGAGGGCGTGCCGCGTGTCGGCGCCCTTAGTGCTGAGGCCGTCGTGCGCGACTATGAGGTCGCTGCAAAAGAGATCGAGTCGATGGGGGCGGAACTGATCGACGCGGCAAAAAAATGCGAGGAGATGACCGCGGAGGTCCACAACGCGATCGCCTACATGCGCGATACGGCGGCAGCATATCGTGAAGAGGCAAAGAAGATATTCAAACGCATCGAAGAATGTACGCTCTTCACGGAAGAAGTTCGCAAGACGTGCGCCGAGGTCAAGCGCAGAATGACGGAAGGTAACGACGCCAACTAAAGCATGATCCGGACCCGGAGGGCCGCGTCAGTGCAAAGTGGAAACTGGTTTTCCCTTAGCTAATAAATGCGAAGTGTTTGCGCGGAGATCATGCTCAAAGAAAGAGATGAGATCGTGATCCGATTCCCTCTAATCGGATCACGGTCCAGAGCTGACCCATAAGGGAAGAACCGGCGAACGGCGACCTGTTCCGCAGCGGAAATTGCGCTGACCGGCTACTCCTCCTTGGGCAGCGAGGCCATCCATGAACTTTCTCACCATAAAGCTGGACGAGGAGGTCCCCACATGTCAAAGGTGCGGAAGCAAACCTCGCCTTATCAGCAAGATGCTTGACCCGAAAAAGGGCGGAACCGTCCGCATGTTCATCTGCGAATGCGGTGAGATGATCAGGACGGCCTGTGATCCGCACTAGGGACGGGGCGTTCAAGGCTGCCTGAATTATAGGCCAGTTGCAGGTCTTATTCGATTAATGCGCCATGAGATTGGGTCGAAGCATCATCGCGCTTCAGCTCTTTGATTGAGCATGATCTCCGCGCAAACGCTTCGCGTTTGTTAGCGAAGGGAAAACCGCTACACGCTTTGCGCTAACGCGGCCCTTCGGGTCCGGATCGTGCTCTAATGCAGCGTCAACCTGGCCAGGGCAGCAGCGTGGATGGCGAGCGCCTCGCGAAATCTCGCGGCAAGATGGCGGTAATGTGCCGCGAGGAGTTCATACTCTCTTCGCGTCGAGCGATCCGTCGCCAGCAGCGCGAGAACTTCGTATGCGGCCGCGGATATCTCGTACTGCTGAAGCTGTTCCTGTCGAACATCTGTCGCGGACGTATGCATGGCGGGCCCCCTGGGCGGGGTTATTTTTTGACGGCGCGGAGCGTCCTACGCGTGGACGAGATTGCGCTCAGAGTTTGGCATTTTCACAGCTGTCTACCGCCCGTCATTCACCGGGCGGTCCGCTGCGCAGGATGACGCCGTCCAATGCATTGGCGTGAAAAACGCCGAAATCCGTCGCGAGGCGAAATCAAATGTTCACCTCTACCGGCACGTCCTCGGGCTTTACGCCGGAGAGCGCCAATCCCTTGATGAACCACTCGCGCATCTGGCCGATGCCGCGGTTGTAGTCGACCCAGACGGAAAGGAAGTCTCGCCAGTTCTTGTCGAGCTCGCGCCGCACGGCCATGCTCGAAGGAATGGCGACCGACGGTGATTGCAGGATCTTATAGGTGCCAAGGTTCGGGTTCTTGGCGATCGCGGTGAGCCCGAGCACCAGCGCATTGACCACGCAGTCGACGCGTCCCGACGACATCTCGAGCATGACCTGGTCGCGTGACGGCAGCGATTTGATGGTCGCATGGGGTGCGAAGCGGCGTGCGACCGTTTCGTTGGCGGAGCCCGCATCGACGGCGATCTTCACTTCGGGCTTGTCGATGTCGGCCCAGGTCCTGGCTTGCATTCCCTTCTTCAGCATGGCGCCGAAGGGGTGGTTGAACACCGAGCCGCAGAACCCGACGACCAGCGCCCGCTGCGGCGTCGGATTGAGCGCAAAGCCAACGTCGATCTTGTTCGACTGCAGGTCGAGGATCGAATTGCCGTAGGTCGATTCGGTATACTCGAGCTTCACGTCGAGGATCTTGGCGATGTCGTTCGCCATTTCGATGCACATGCCGGACCAGGTGCCCGACGCGAGGTCCTTGTTGAAATAAGGCAGCTCTCCCGGCAGCACCGCGATCCGCATCACCTTGTTGGCGCGGATGCGATCGAGGGTCGTGTCGCCGCTGCCTTGTGCCGCTGCCGGGCTCGCGATGGCCGAGGTGAGTGCCGCACCGCTACCGATCGCCAAGGCGTAACGCAAGGCTTCGCGGCGATCTTCGGAAATCTTGTTATCGTCGGATTGAGTCATGAGGTCCTCCCGCGCCGATTCGACCCAAGCCTAGCGTCAGAGTTCGATCCGGAAAAGTGGTCAGCGGCTCCGTTGAGCTTTGCGCGCGGCGGCGCCAGGGAGCGCGTGCCGGAGCGCTGTGGCATGAACCCTGCATAAGCTCAATCACCGAGCATGCTGGTTACTCTTGTTGCTGTCCTTTGCAATGGTCAGCTCTGCCTGGAAAAAGTTGTTACCATAGTGAGCAGTCGATGGCCGCCTGCGCATCAACTGCTCAGATTGGTATTGCCGATTGGCTCGCAAAAGGTCCTTATCAAGCGTGGCGTTTGGAGAGCTACAAATGCGTGCTGGGCCAATACACGCCCAAACGCGAGGCGTGAAGAATGTCATCAAAGGACGACAGAGCGGGATGACGGGAGTTCATCCCGCTCTGCAAGGACGCCTTCGCTTACCGCTTGCGCGCGAACGCGCAAGCTCCGACCGGTGGCCCTGACCAGGCCGGCATGGGCCTCAGCGGGCTGCGGATGCCCGATCAGATAGCCCTGCATCTCGTCGCAGCCCTCGCGCGCGAGGATCGCGAGCTGTTCGGCCGTCTCCACGCCTTCGGCGAGGACCGGGACGGCAAAGCCGTGAGCGAGCCCGATCACGGCACGCACGATCGCAAGCGAGCGCCCGCTCGCCCCGAGCGAGGCGACGAAGGAGCGGTCGATCTTGATGCGGTCGAGAGGGAACGCCTCGAGATAGGAGAGGGAGGAATACCCGGTGCCGAAGTCGTCGAGCGCGATCATCACGCCGAGGGCCTTCAGCGATCTCAGCGTCTCGGTCGCGCGGGCGATGTCCTCGATCAGGACCCCTTCCGTGATTTCAATCTCGAGCCGCGATGGCGCGAGTCCGGTGTCCGCCAACGCCGATCGCACCTGCTGCTCGAGATTCTCGCGGCGGAACTGCGCCGCTGATACATTCACTGCGATCCGCACCGAATCGTCCCACGAGGCGGCCTGCCGGCAGGCCTGCCTCAGCACCCATTCGTCGATCTTGGCAATCGCGCCGTTTTGCTCGGCCGCCGGAATGAATTCGCAGGGCGGCACGACGCCGCGCAGCGGATGGCGCCAGCGAACCAGCGCCTCGAGCCCGACGATCGCGCCGTTCTTGTGCTGCTGCGGCTGGTATTCGAGATAAAGCTCGTCGTTGTCGACCGCGCAGCGCAAATCGTGCTCCATGGCGCGCCGGTCGCGCAACTGCTGATCCATCGCGCTGGTGAAAAGTCGGATCGCGCCGCGTCCTTCGTGCTTCGCGCGGTACAGCGCCGCGTCGGCATTGGCGAGCAATGAGACCAGATCGTCGGCGTCGCGCGGAAACAGCGCCACGCCGATCGAAAGATCCACTTCCAGCACGTGACCGTCGACTTCGATGGGCTTGTTGAAAGCGGAACGCATCCTGGTTGCGAGCAGTTCCGCGGCTGCCGGCAGCGGCAGTTCGTCGGTGGTGGCTACGAACTCGTCGCCGCCCGCCCGCGCCACAAACGCTCCCTTCGCCTGTTCGCGCAGGCGCCGCGATGCCTCCCGCAGCACGGCGTCGCCGACGGCGTGCCCGAACAGATCGTTGAACTCCTTGAAATGGTCGAGGTCGATACACAGCACCGCAAAACTTCCGCCACTCCGTCTGGCCTCATCGACCTGACTTGCGAGATGCGCATCCAGCGCTGCGCGGTTCGGCAATTCGGTCAGCGGATCGTGCGCAGCCAGATAGCCGATCTTCTGCTGCGCGCGATTGCGCTCTGTCACGTCGAAGGCCACCGCGACCCGCGCCGGCTTGCCATGGTACATCAGGGGACGCGACTCGATCACGACCTCGATGCCGCTGCCATCCGCCCTCCTGTGATGCACAGCGTCCTGCGTTTCCGCAGTCGCGCTTTCATGGGCGGTGTCGGGCTCGCAATCGAGATCCCGCTCCGTCATCGTGAGCAGGTTCTCGCGCGTATGGCCGTAGTGCCGGCACATCGCGGCGTTGACCGCCAGCAATTCGCCACTGCCGGCGTCGGCCACCCACATCGGCAGTGGATTCTCTTCGAACAGCAGGCGGAACGATGCCTCGCGCCGCTTGAGGTCGGTGATATCGATACGCACGCCGATGCTGCCGCCATCCGCGGTCCGCCGCTCCTCGACACGGACCCACCGGTCGCCGGGCAATTGCTGTTCATGAGAGTGACGCGGCAAGCTGTGGCGAGCGAGCCGCTCAGCGAGCCATTGCTCTTCGTGGCCGACCGCGTCGAGATGTTGCCTGTGGGCCAGGCCAGTGCGGAGGATATCCTCAAAACGCGCGCCGGCGGTCAGCGCCTCGCCGCTCGCTTTGTAGAGCTCCTCATATTGCCGGTTCCAGAGGACGAGACGATCCTCCTTGTCGAAGACCGCGAGCCCTTCCGGCACGACGTCGAGCGCTTCCATCAGGCGGGTGTGCGCGGTGCGCGCGGCGGCTTCGGCTTGTTCGGCGGTTACCTTGGCTTCGGCGAGGGCCTGTTCGGTGCGGTGGCGCTCGGTAATGTCTTCGTGAGTGGCCACCCAGCCGTTATCCTGCATCGGGCGATGGCAGATGCGAACCACGCGCCCGTTCCGCAGTTCAACCACCGCCTCCGACGGTTCGTTGAGGAACTGGACGCTGCCGCGCCAGTCCAAATAGTTTTCCGGTGACATTAGCGGGCCGTGGCCGGCCTGAAAGCGCAGCTCGACGATCTCCTTCAGTTCCATGCCCGGACGCACGCTGTCCGGACCGAGCCCGTAGATTTCCAGATACTGGCGGTTACATACGATCAGGCGCCGTTCTCCGTCGAACAAGCAGAGTCCGTGCGACATGTTGTTCAGCGCGGTGTCGAAGTGGCTGGCGATCCCGCTCGTCTTGGATTTCTCATCGAGCGCGTCTCGCTCCGCCGCGCGGGCGCGTTCGCCTTCTTCCGCAAGGCCGGCCTGCGCCCTGACGAGATCGACGAAGTTGTTGAAGTTGGTGTTGATCATCCTTCCGACCAGCATCAGGAGGAGTGCCAGGTCGGCGCCGAGGCAAAGCAGCATCGGTTCGCTGGAGATCAACAGGCGCGCGGCAATTGGCGCGCCGGTGATCAGCATCGTCAATCGCGATGCGGCGGGAAAGCTGCCGAGGCAATAAGTGGTGGCCACCGACCCAATGTACACGAGCAGCGCAAGCGGGGCGCGCAACTGCGAGTCGACCGTCTCGAACAGCCCAAGCGTCCAGATAATGAAGCCCAGGTTGAACAGCGCGACTGATATCCGTGTCGCCACAAGGTTGCGCCAGGCGCTCTCCGCGGTGGGTTCGACCCCCTTTCGCGCGAGCCATTGGCTCATGCGGACGATGCCGGCGGTGAGCAGGGCACCGGGCACAATTAACCGCAGCCACGCCGGAGCGCTTGGCGGCAGAACCAACTCCACGCTGAGGCTGCCGAGCATCAGCACCGCGTAGAGGACCGGCACTTGTTTCTGCAGGACGCGGAACTGATCGAGCAGCAGAGCGCGACCGAGCGGATCGGCAAGATCGCCGACCACAAAAAGCTCCCGCGTTTTCGCGAATATTCCCATGCGCCCCCAGCCCCGGTAGAAGGCGGCAAGTTGGGGCAAAAATCGAGAAGGCCGCGTAAAAACTCTTGGTTTTCACGGCCTTAACTAGAAGACTTGCCGCTTACAGAATTCGGTTCTGAGGTAAGAGTGGCGCCCCCTCCAGTGACAAACGGCAAAGCCGTTTGCGTGGGAGATGACGGATCGAGAATCGCGTTAGCTCGCCACCTCCAGCCGCGCTTCAGTCAAGAGCCGCATCGCGGCGTCGGCATCCATTGGTTCGCCGAAGGCGAAGCCCTGCGCGAATTCGCACCCCAGCTGGTAGAGCTCGACCGCATCCGAATCCGTCTCCGCGCCTTCAGCGACAACGTTCATGCCGAGATCATGCGCCAGCGCGATGATCGATTTCAGGATCACCGGACGCGTGCCGCGGGTGGTGGTGCGGACGAAGGACTGGTCGATCTTCAGCGTGTCGAAGGGGAAGCGCTGCAGATAGGACAGCGAGGAATGCCCGGTGCCGAAATCGTCGATCGAGAGGCCGACGCCGAGCTCGCGAATCCGCGACAGCATCTGAGCGGCATGCTCGGGGTTTTCCATCACCAGCGATTCCGTCAGCTCGAGCTTGAGGGTACCGCGCGCGACCGTCGAGCGCGACAGCACGCTGCGGATGTCGTGGATCAGATCGTGCCGCAGCAACTGGCGCGAGGAGACGTTGACCGAAGCGAAGATCGGTTCGCGGGCGCGCATGGCGCGCTGCCAGACGGTAAGCTGGCGCGCGGTCTGGTCCATCACGAAAGTGCCGAGATCGACGATCAGCCCGATCTCCTCGGCGATGGTGATGAATTCGAGCGGCGACATGCGCCCGAGTTTCGGATGATCCCAGCGCGCGAGCGCTTCGAAGCCCGCGACCGAGCGGTCTTCCAGCCGGACGATCGGCTGATAGAGGATGCTGATCTCCTGGCGCTCGATGGCGCGGCGCAGCTCGCTCTCCAGCGTCAGGCGGTCGGTCTTGCGTGCGCGCATCGCCGGTTTGTAGACGTCGATGCGGTCGCCGCCGATGCGCTTGGAGTGGTACATCGCAAGTTCAGCGTCCTTGATGATCTCGTCCGAGAGCAGGCTTTGCGGATCGGACAGCGCGAGTCCGATGGAGGCGGTCAGGAAGATCTCGCGGTCGTTGAAGGCGATCGGCGCGCGGATGGTCTTGCGGATCGTTTCGGCGAAAGCGGTGATGCGCGCCGGGTCCTGTTCGGAGAGCAGAATCAGGCCGAACTGGTCGCCGGCAAGCCGCGCCAGGGTGTCCTGTGGCTTGAGGATGCGGGTGAGGCGGCGGGCCAGGGTCAGCAGGATGGAATCGCCGACCGCAATGCCGACGGAGTCGTTGACCTGCTTGAAGCGATCGAGGTCGATCACCATCAGCGTCGGCCGCAAGTTCGGCATGGTCTTGGCGAAATTGGCTACCGCATTGAGCCGGTCCAAGAACAATCTGCGGTTCGGCAGGCCGGTGAGATTGTCATGCACGGAGTCGTGCAGCATGCGCTCCTCGGCGTTGCGCATCTCGGTGACGTCGGTCAGCGTGCCGACCACACGCGAGACCTCGCCGTCGGAGCCCACCACCGGGCGCGCCTTCAGCGCGAACCACATGAAGTGGCCATCAGGGGTGCGAAGGCGGAAGTCCTGCATCAGCCGGCCGCGGCGCTGGTCGAGCACACTGTCCAGCGCTGCGCGAAAACGGTCCTGGTCGAGTGGATGCAACACTTCCAGCCATTTCGCCGCGGGACCTTCCAGCGCGCCGCGTTTCAGGCCCAAAAGGTGCTCGGTCTCGGGGCTGGTGAAGACCTTGTCGGCAGAAACATCCCAGTCCCAGATCAGATCACCCGAGCCTGTCAGCGCCAGCGCGCGGCGTTCGACGTCCGACACCACGCCGCTGGTGGCGCCGCCGCCGGCAAAGGCATGCTGCATCACGGTGAAGCCGATCAGCATCACGATCAGAACGAGACCGCCGAGCAGGGCGGGACCGACGATGTCGTTGGTGACGTAGCCGCCCACCGTCATGCCGGCCGCGATCACCCAGACGACCAGCAGGAACCAGGTCGGAATCAGGAGCACCGCGCGGTCGAAACCGTGAGTGGAGAGATAGACGATCAGTGCAAAGCCGGCGAAGGCGATCATCACCAGCGACATGCGCGCGATGCCGGAGGCGACCGCGGGATCGTATACGGCGAGGCCGACCAGCGAGCCGAGGAAAACGAGCCAGCCCAGCGTGATGTGGGAATAGCGCACATGCCATCGGGATAGATTGAGATAGGCGAACAGGAACACCAGCAGTGTGGCCGCGAGCATCGCTTCGCCTGCCGCGCGCCAGACGCGCTCGGCATTGTTCGACATGTCGAGGACCTTGCCCCAGAAGCCGAAATCGACGCCGATATAGACCAGCACCGCCCAGGCGAGCGCAGCCGCGGCCGGAAACATCATGCTGCCCTTGACCACGAACAGGATGGTGAGCACGAGCGCCAGCAGGCCGGAGATGCCGATCACTATCCCCTGGTACAGCGTGAAGGAATTGACCTTGTCCTTGTAGGCGTCGGGGTCCCAGAGGTAGAGCTGCGGCAGCTTGTCGGTGCGCAGTTCCGCGACGAAGGTGATGACGGCGCCAGGGTCGAGGGTGATGCGGAAGACATCCGCGGTCGGACTCGGCACGCGGTCGGGCCGGTCGCCGGTCGACGGGGTGATTGTGGCGATGCGCGACAGGCCGAGGTCAGGCCACAACAGCCCCGAGCCCACCATGCGGTAATGCGGTGCAACGATCAAACGATCGAGCTGGTCGTCGGTATTGTTGGCAAGCGCAAACACCACCCAATACTGGCCGCCTTCGCGGGCGCGCACCTCGATGCGGCGGACGATGCCGTCGGTGCCGGGCGCGGTGGAGACCTGGACGCGGTCGTTGTCGCTATGGAGGTGCTCGAGGACTCCGGTAAGATCAATGGCCGGCGCATCACCGCGAACGCTGACTGCGTCAAGCGCATAGGCGGGCGAAGCCGCGACAACAATCATGAGGCCCAGCGCAAGCAGCGCCAGGCACCTGATCAGACGCAATGTCAGTTCTCCGCGTTGGACGCTTAGGGCGAAGTACTACGGTTCAAAGCGAAAGCCGCACACCCCCCTGCCCGGGGCTAATGCGCTCGTTTGCTGAGCGATCATTGCCACGAAAGCAAGACGATTCAAAGGGTTTCCGAAGGAGTTGCTTGCCGCGTGGATCAGGCGAGCAACACAATTTTGCCAATATGTTCGGAGGATTCGATGCGACGATGCGCATCGGCCGCCTTTTCCAGCGGAAAGGTGCTGTCGATCAGCGGCTTGATGCGCCCCGCCCGCAGCAACGGCATCACCTTGGCCTCGATCGCCGCGACCATCGCGGCCTTATCCGCGTTACTACGCGGGCGCAGGGTCGAGCCCGTGTGTGTAAGGCGCTTCACCATCAGCCGCGTAAAGTTCACAGTCGCTTTTGGCGAGCCGAGGAAGGCGATCTGAACGATGCGACCGTCGACGGCGGCGGCCTCATAGTTGCGCTCGATGTAATCGCCGCCGACCATATCGAGAATCACATTGGCGCCGGTGCCGGAACTCGCCGCCTTCACTTCGGCGACAAAATCCTCCGTCTTGTAGTTGATGGCGCGGTCGGCGCCCAATTTCAGACAGGCGTCCGCCTTGTCCTTGGAGCCGACGGTGACGATCACCTTGGATCCCCACGCTTTGGCCAATTGGATCGCCATGGTGCCGATGCCGGACGAGCCGCCGTGGACCAGCAGCGTTTCGCCCGGCTTCAGCGCGCCGCGCTCGAACACATTGTGCCAGACCGTCATCAGCGTTTCCGGGGTGGCGCCGGCCTCCGTCTTGGAGAAGGACGGCGGCACGCTCATTGCCTGTGCGTCCTGCGCGATGCAATATTCCGCGTAACCGCCGCCGGCGACGAGCGACATCACCTTGTCCCCGAGCTTGTGCTTTTTGGCATTGCCGCCGACCGCCACCACTTCGCCCGCGACTTCCAAGCCCGGCAGGTCGGAGGCGCCGGGTGGCGGCGGGTAGGAACCGGCGCGCTGGGACACATCGGGGCGGTTGACGCCGGCGGCCTCGACCTTGACCAGGATCTCGTCCGGCCCCGGCTGCGGCACGGTGCGCTGCTCGGGAAGCAGCACCTCCGGACCGCCGGGTTTGGAGATGGCGACGACGGTCATTTGCGCGGGCAGCTTTTCCATGATTTGTCCCTGCGTCCTAAGATGTCGGGAAACCCTGATTAGCCAGCCATGCTTGTGCTGGCAACCACTGAGAGGAAACGCCGATGGCCATCGATGACGATGATCGACCGCGCAAGAAGGTCAGCCACGAAATCGGGCAGGATTTGTCGCTGCTGTCGGTCGAAGAACTGACCGAACGCGTCGCGCTGCTTACCAGCGAAATCGATCGGCTGCGCGAGATGCTGGCCAAGAAGCGCACCTCACGCGACGCGGCGAATAGCGTCTTCAAGTCCTAGAGCATGATCCGGACCCGCAGGGCCGCGTGAGCGCGAAATGTGAAGCGGTATTCCCTTAGCCAACAAAGGCGAGGGGTTGCGCGTAGGTCACGCTCGAACAAGAATCTGGAGCGAGCCGTGGGCGGTGCAGCAACTCGGTCATTGGCCGACATGGCTAACGACCTTTAAAAAAATTCGCTCGTTTACGAAGGATTAAGCTTTCGCGTTTATGACTGGGACTGTCCTCGTTTGGACACCGAGTGGCTCCTGTCCACTCTGTTTGACGCCTCCCTGTTATCAACTTCATAAGCCGCCGCTTTCGGCGGCTTTTTTTTGTGGCACGGGGCTCCGCCGACAATCTGTGCCAAATTCGCACCCGGTTGCGGGCTTGCGTCAATGCGACCGGAAACCATAACAATCCTTACCGCTGGACTCTTCGGCCTCGCCGGGCAATGATTTGTTTATCATAAGCCGGGCGTGCAGCCGGTGCGAACAGTTGCGTAAGAGGCGTTAACCATGTCGGAGCGTTCGCAAAGCGAGATCCATCTGGTTCAATTCAGCGAGCGGCTCACCAATTCGGCGGCATTCAGCAGTCTGTTTCGGGAGGGCATGGACCTGGTCGAGGAGACTGCGGCCTATCTCGACGGCGTCGGCCGTGCCGAAGCCAAGGCGCTCGAGCGCGCCGTGAGCCTGGCCTATGCGACCGAAAGCATGCGGCTCACCACCCGCTTGATGCAGCTCGCCTCCTGGCTCCTGCTGCACCGCGCGGTCAAGGAAGGCGAGATGACGCTGAGCCAGGCCAATCGCGAGAAGACCAAGGTCAAGCTTTCCGCCGCCGATCCCGGTCCCACCGACATGATCGAAAAACTGCCGGTGCAATTGCAGGACCTGATTGTCCGCTCGATGAGCCTACAGGTCCGCGTGCGGCGCCTGGACGCCTCTATCCACGCCCCGCCGGCCGAGCGTACCGCGATCGGCAATCCGCTGGTGCCGCAGCTCAATGCCCTGAAAGCGGCATTCGAGCGGTAGGTCTTATTATTTGCTCCGTCATTCCGGGGCGGTCCGCAGGACCGAACCCGGAATCTCGGGATTCCAGGTTCGATGCTGTCGCATCGCCCCGGAATGACCGAGGCTGAAAAACAAAAACGCCCCCGACCAGGCGGAGGCGTTTCCTTGGCGCGAGCGCTCGACTTGCAAGCCGATCAATCCTTCTTGAGGAAGCCGGAAAACTTCTTCTGGAAGCGCGAGACACGGCCGCCGCGATCGAGGAGCTGCTGGGAGCCGCCAACCCAGGCCGGATGCGATTTGGGATCGATATCGAGGTGCAGCTTGTCGCCGTCCTTGCCCCAGGTGGAGCGGGTCTGGTATTCGGTTCCATCGGTCATAACGACCGTAATCGTATGATAATTCGGGTGAATTTCGGCTTTCATGGCATGTCCTAACGGCGCCGTGGCGCCTGTCTTTCGGCTTAGGATGTCGAAGGAATTGGGCCGCTCTATAGCCCATGAAACCCTTCAAAACAAGTCGACGACCTTCGTATCTTTCCGGATTTGCCAGGCCGCGCGACGGGGCCTATGTCGGCACGATCACAGGTCCAACGGGTCAGATCTCATGAGTGCAGTGGAACGGCTGGACGAGGGGCAAAAAGGGCCTGCGGCTTTGCCGGAACAGGCGGCGGAAGCACTGAGCATTGACGACGCCTCGCCTGGGCGCCGCTCCAAGCTTCGGCCGCTGCTTGCACTGTCGCCCTATGTCGCGCGTTACCGCGGCCGCGCCATTCTCGCGCTGATCGCGCTGGTTCTTGCCGCCATGGCGACCCTGCTGGTGCCGGTCGCGGTGCGGCGCTTGATCGATTTCGGTTTCACGCCGAAGGGCATCGCGCTGATCAACAACTATTTCAGCGCGATGATCGCGGTGGTCGCCGTGTTGGCGTTGGCGAGCGCGTCGCGATACTACCTGGTCATGACGATCGGCGAGCGCATCGTCGCCGATTTGCGGCGCGACGTGTTCGCGCATTTGATCTCCCTGTCGCCTTCCTTCTTCGATTCCGCGCGCTCCGGCGAGCTGATCTCGCGGCTGACCGCGGACACCACGCAGATCAAATCCGCGGCCGGCGCCTCCGTTTCGATCGCGCTACGCAACCTTCTGCTGTTCCTCGGCGCGGCCGCCATGATGGTGGTGACGAGTCCCAGATTGTCCGGTTTCGTGCTGCTGGCGATCCCGCTGATCGTGCTGCCGCTGGTGGCGTTCGGCCGCTGGGTTCGGCGGCTGTCGCGCAACGCCCAAGATACTCTTGCGAATGCCAGCGCCTACGCATCCGAGCTCGTGGGCGCGATCCGCACCGTGCAGGCCTATACCGGCGAGCGACAGGCCACAGTGCGGTTCGGCAAGGAAGTCGAACAGGCCTATGAAGCCGCGCGTAGCTCGACCCAGGCTCGCGCGGTCTTGACCGCGATCATCATCTTCATCGTGTTCACCAGCGTCGTGGCGATCCTGTGGATCGGCTCGCATGATGTGCTGAGCGGCGCGATCACCCCCGGAACGCTCAGCCAGTTCGTACTCTACGCGGCATTCGCGGCAGCCGGGCTCGGCCAGCTCAGCGAGGTCTGGGGCGAGGTCTCTGCGGCGTCGGGCGCCGCCGAACGGCTGTTCGAGATCCTGCGCGTGAGGCCGGAGATCGCCGCGCCCAGCGCCCCGCGCGCGCTGCCTGCGCCTTCCCGCGGCGATGTCGGCTTTGACGACGTCAGCTTTGTCTATCCGGCGCGGCCGGACGTGCCCGCGGTCGATCACGTCTCCTTCTCGGTGCGCGCGGGCGAAAAGGTCGCCATTGTTGGTCCCTCAGGCGCGGGCAAGAGCACGCTGTTTCACCTGTTGCTGCGCTTCTACGATCCTGCTTCGGGCACGATCACCTTCGACGGTGTGCCGATCAGATCGGCCGATCCGCAAGCTTTCCGCGGTCACATTGCGCTGGTGCCGCAGGAGTCGGCGGTGTTCGCGGCAAGCGCACGAGAGAACATTCGCTTCGGCCGCCCCGAGGCGGGCGACGACGAGGTCGAGCGTGCCGCCGAGCTTGCCCATGCGACCGAGTTCATCCGCCGCTTGCCGGCGGGTTTCGACACTCAGCTCGGCGAGCGCGGCGTGACGCTGTCGGGCGGCCAGCGCCAGCGCATCGCGATCGCGCGCGCCATCCTGCGCGACGCGCCATTGCTGCTGCTGGACGAGGCAACCTCGTCGCTCGATGCCGAGAGCGAGACCTTGGTACAGACGGCGCTCGAAGAGCTGATGCGTCACCGTACCACGCTCGTGATCGCCCACCGGCTCGCGACCGTGCTGTCCTGCGACCGCATCCTGGTGATGGAGCAGGGCCGAATCGTCGAGCAGGGCACCCACGCCTCGCTGGTAGCCGCCAACGGACTCTATGCGCGGCTCGCGCGCCTGCAGTTCGAGGGGGCGTAGGTCAACACGTTCCGCTGTCATCACCCGCGGGTGATGACAGGTGAGATGGCGGCGCTACGGCTTCCACGCCATCTTCAGCACCGGACGGCCCGAGGTCGGGTTCACGTCGTCGCCCGCATGCGCAAAGCCGTTGCGTTCGTAGAAACGGATGGCGCGGGCATTGTCCTTGTTGACGAGCAGCGTGATGCCGCCTGGCGACAGGCGCTTGGCTTCGTCGACCAAAAGGCGCGCGACGTCCGAGCCCCAATGTTCGGGCGCCACCACGAGCTGATCGAGATAGCCGCTTCCGTCGATGGTCACAAACCCGAGTATCGCGCCGGCTTGTTCGGCGACGATGATCGCGGCCTCCGGCACCAGTTCGGTCCGCCAGCGTTCGCGCCACCAGGCAAGGCGTGCGGCGAAATCGATTGACGGATAGGCCTGTTGCCACGTCCGCTCCCAGAGCGCGATTGCCGCGTTTTCATCTTCAGCGCGATACGAACGAAGCTGAATGGGAATTGTCACCGTTCCGTCAGCTTCAATTCGATGCGGCGGTTGCGGCGGTAAGCCTCTTCGGTGTTCCCGGTATCAAGCGGGTCGTATTCGGCAAAGCCCGCCGCGACCAGGCGCTGCGGCGACACGCCGTGCGAGATCAGGTACTGCACCACCGAAATCGCGCGCGCCGACGACAGCTCCCAGTTCGACTTGAAGATGGGGCTGTTGATCGGGCGCGCGTCTGTATGGCCGTCGACCCTCAAGACCCAAGGAATCTCGCTCGGAATCTGCTTTTCGAGATCCTTCACCGCGTCCGCGACCTTGTCGAGCTCGGCGCGGCCGTCGGGCAACAGCGTCGCCTGTCCGGTGTCAAAGAAGACTTCCGACTGGAACACAAAGCGGTCGCCGACAATGTGAATATCGGGACGGTTGCCGAGGATCGCGCGCAGGCGGCCGAAAAACTCCGAACGGTAGCGCGACAATTCCTGCACGCGCTGCGCGAGCGCGACGTTCAGCCGCTGGCCGAGATCGGCGATCTTGGTCTGCGATTCCTTGTCGCGCTTCTCGGAGGCGTCGAGCGCGTCTTCGAGTGCCGCCAGCTGGCGCCGCAGCGCGCTGATCTGCTGATTGAGCACCTCGATCTGGGCCAGCGCATTCGCCGAAACCTGCTTTTCGGATTCCAGCGCCTTGTTGAGTTCCGTCGCGCGGCCCTCCGCGCTGTTGCCGGCACTGGCCAGACCCTCATAGAGACCCTTGACGCGGTCGCGTTCGGCTTCCGCTGAGGCAAGGCCGGCCTTGAGCTGCGTGATCTGGTCGTTCAGATTGAGCTTGCCGAGCTTTTCGAGCGACAGCGACTCGCTCAACTGCGCGATCTTGGCGTTCAACTCCTGCAGCGCCTTGTCCTTGCCGGTGACCTCCTGGGACAGGAAGAACTGCACGACCAGGAACACCGAGAGCAAGAACACGACCGACAGCACCAGCGTCGACAGGGCATCGACAAAGCCGGGCCAGTAGTTGAATCCGCTCTCGCGCCGGGCACGTGCAAGCGCCATTGTCTTCTCCGTTCAGATCATGATCCGATTAGACCGAATCGGATCATGATCTCATGTCTTTGTTTGAGCATGATCTCCGCGCAAACGGGCCGCGTTTGCCGCGAGGGAAAAACCGGTTTCCACCTTGCGTTGACCACGCGGGATCCGGATCATGCTCTAGCTCTTCTCAGGCTGACGGGCGAGCCGCTCCAACAGCCGCTTGATCTCCCGGCTCTGTTCGCCCTGGCCGTCGGCCCATTCCCGGATCATTTGTTGTTCGGTGCGCATATGCGCAACCAGGCCCTGGATGGCTTCGGCGAGGTTTGCCATCGCAGCCGTGGTGTGGCGACCGCCTCCTTCCTCTACCGAGGAACGCAGCCGGTCCAGCGCGCCGGCGATGTCGCCGCCGCCGGCCGCGCCGTCGCTGCCGTACTGGCGCACCGTGGTGGCGAGCCAATCCTCGAGATCCGTGTAAAAGCGGTTTTGCGCCTGGCTCGATTGCAGATCGAGAAAGCCAAGGATGAGGGAGCCGGCGAGGCCGAACAGCGACGACGAAAAGGAAATACCCATGCCGCCGAGTGGCGCCGCCAGGCCTTGTTTCAGCGTGTCGAACAACGCGCCGGCATCGCCGCCGACCTTCAGCCCATCGATCACCTTGCTGACCGAGCCGACGGTCTCGATGAGGCCCCAGAACGTTCCGAGCAGTCCCAAAAATATCAGCAGGCCCGTCATATAGCGGGAAATGTCGCGCGCCTCGTCGAGGCGGGCGGCGATGGAATCGAGCAGGTGCCGCATGGTCTGCTGCGAAATCGTGATCCGCCCGGTGCGCTCCCCGCCGCCGCCCAGGATGGCCGCCATTGGCGCGAGCAGGGTCGGGTGACGATCCATCGCGAGCCCTGGATCGGCGATGCGAAAATTGTTGACCCAGGCGACTTCCGGATAGAGCCGGACCACCTGGCGGAACGACAGGATGATGCCGACGAAGAGCACGATGCCGATCAGGGCGTTGAGGCCGGGATTGGCGAAAAAGGCGACAATGATCTGCCTGTAGAGCACCACCGCGACGAGCGCGCACAGCACCAGGAACACCAGCATGCGCACCAGGAAGATCCGCGGCGACGACAATTTGTTCAGTTCGATCTCCATGGCGGAGCGGGAGGAGGAGCCGGCGGGCATTCTCATGATGTCCGTTACAGGAAGCGCGGGTCAGGTGCCACTATGGCACAGCGGCGGCGGGAAGAAAGCTGCGATCACCTGATTTCCAGAACCTGCAGGCCCAACCGTGACCGCACCGACACGCGGCTGCTTCACTTGACCGTTTCCATCGGAGCGCCTCGCCGTGCGGAGCGGACGCGGCGGTCTTGCTGACGGCGTGAGGCCGTAGACCCAAGCTCGTGGTCCGAAAGCGCGAACAGGAGGCGAGCCCAACCCGGCGGGATCGCGACCGCTGTCCCTGCTCGACCTCAGGTTCCTCTAATGCCGTACCTCTCAAAATTCGGTGATGCTCGAAAAAGGCTCGCTGATTCAGCCGGTTAGCGCGCGTGCGACATTGCGTCGTGTGGCAATGCGTCGCCGCGGCGGCGTATTGCGACGCAATAAGTCATTTCTCTACTTTTATTCTTCCGAATCGGTAGCGCGTCATCAGGTCCGCTTCCGTCGCTCATGCCATCTGAACTTGGGGCAAAAGCTTTAATGTCGCTGTTTCGCGTGCCATCGCCTGGCATCGTTCTGATGCTGGCTGTCCTCGCACCATGTCTCGCCGGCTGCAACGAGCCGAATTCCGCCGCCGCGGCGGTCGAACGCCCCGAGCCCGAGGTGAGCGTCATCACGGTGAAACCGCAGCCGCGTGCGGTCGCCAGCGAACTGCCAGGACGAATTGCGCCGATGCGCGTCGCCGAGGTTCGGCCGCGCGTCTCCGGAATCGTGGTCGAGCGCCTGTTCCAGCAGGGCAGCCAGGTCAAGGCGGGTGATCCGCTGTACCGAATCGATCCGAAGCCGTTCGAAATTGATGTTCAATCCAGCGAGGCCGCGCTCGCCAAGGCGGAGGCTGTACTGCACCAAGCCACGCAGCAGGCGCGACGCTTCAGCCTTCTGACCCGCCAGCGCGCAGTCTCCGAGGCCGAGAATGACAAGGCGATCGCCACCGAACGTCAGGCACAGGCCGATGTGGAAGCCCGAAAGGCCGATCTCGCGCGCGCGAAGCTCAATCTAGACTATGCGACGGTGCGCGCGCCCATTGACGGCGTCGTCGGCGCGGCGTTGGTCACCGAAGGCGCGCTGGTGGTTCAGAATCAGACCAGGCTCGTCACGGTCCAGCAGCTTGATCCGATCTACGCCGATTTCACCCAGTCGGTCACGGAGCTGCGTCAAATGCGCCGCGCCTTCGAGAACGGCGATCTCGAGCGCATTGCGCCGGACGCCGCCAAGGTGCGCCTCATGTGGGACGACGACACCCTCTATCCGGCCGATGGCAAATTGCTGTTCTCGGATGCCAGTGTCGACATCCACACCGGACAGGTGACGTTGCGCGGAGAGTTTCCGAACCCAAAGCACGAATTGTTGCCGGGCATGTATGTCCGCGTCCGCATCGAGCAAGGAATCGACAGCGACGCCATCGCGGTGCCGGAGCAGGCGATCCAGCGTGATGCCGGCGGCGGCAGCGAGGTATTCGTCGTGAAGCACGACAACCGCGTGGCCGTGCAACCTGTCCGCACCAGCTCGGTGCAGGACGGCCAGCGGTTCGTCACGCAAGGTTTGAAGGCCGGCGACCGCGTTGTGGTCGAAGGGTTTCAGAAATTCGCGGCCGGCGACAAGGTGAAGCCGGAGGTCTGGACCGAAGAGGCCGATGCCGGGACATCCGCCCAGCCGACGACGAACGTGCTCAGGTAAACTTCGATGCCGAGTTTCTTCATCGACAGGCCGATTTTCGCCTGGGTCGTTGCGCTGTTCATCTGTCTGATCGGCGCGATCTGCATTCCCCTGCTGCCGATTTGCCAATATCCGATCATCGCGCCGCCCTCGATCTCGATATCGACCAGTTATCCCGGCGCCTCGCCCGAGGATCTCTACAACAGCGTCACGCGGCTGATAGAGGAGGAACTCAACGGCGCTGCCGGGATCCTCAATTTCGAGTCGACCAGCGACTCGCTCGGGCAGGTCCAGATTACGGCGAACTTCGCGCCTGGGACTGACCTCGCCCATGCCTCCGTGGTGGTGCAGAACCGGATCAAGCGGGTCGAGCCGCGCCTGCCCCGCGCGGTCATGCAGCAGGGCATCCAGATCGAAGAAGCCTCCAGCGACACTCTGCAGATCATCACGTTGACATCGACCGACGGTAGCCTCGACGAGGTCGGCCTCGGCGATTTCATGACCCGCAACGTGATTGGCGAGATCAGACGCATTCCGGGCGTTGGCCGCGCGGAGCTTTATTCAACGGAGCGCTCGCTTCGTGTTTGGATTGATCCGGCCAAGCTGGTCGGCTACGGGCTCACTGTTGACGACGTCGACAAGGCGATCGAGGCGCAGAACGCGCAGGTCGCTTCGGGGAGCATCGGCGCCGAACCGAGCACGCCCGGCCAGCGGATTTCCGCGCTCGTGCTCGTCAAGGGACAATTGACCTCGCCGGACGAGTTCGGCGCCATCATCCTGCGCGCCAATCCGGACGGCTCCAGCGTACGGTTGCGCGACGTCGCGCGCATCGAGATCGGAGGATTGAATTACCAGTTCAACACGCGCCTGAACGGAAAGCCGACTGCCGGCCTCGCTGTGTTGCTGTCGCCGACGGGCAATGCGCTGGCGACCGCGCGGGCTGTCGAGGCCAAGATGAAGGAGTTGTCGCGCTTCTTCCCGGCCAACATCAAGTACGAGATTCCTTACAACGTCACGCCCGTTGTGAAGGCTTCAGTCGAGGAGGTGCTCTCGACCCTGGCGGAGGCCGTCGTCCTTGTCTTCGTCGTGATGTTCCTGTTCCTGCAGAACATCCGTTACACGATCATTCCGACGATCGTCGTCCCGGTGGCGCTGCTCGGGGCCTGCGCCACGCTGATGATCGCCGGCTACTCGATCAACATGCTCACCATGTTTGGCATGATCCTCGCGGTCGGTATTCTCGTCGACGATGCCATCGTCGTGGTCGAGAACGTCGAACGCATCATGGCCGAGGAGGGACTTTCGCCCAAGGAGGCCACGCGCAAGGCGATGTCGCAGATCACCGGCGCCATCATCGGCATCACGCTGGTCTTGATGGCGGTGTTCGTGCCGATGGCATTCTTCCCGGGATCGGTCGGGATCATCTACCGCCAATTCTCGGTCACCATGGTGGCGGCGATCGGCTTCTCCGCCTTGCTCGCGTTGTCGCTGACGCCAGCGTTGTGCGTAACGTTGCTCAAGCCCGTCGCCACAGGTCATGCTCACGCATCTCGGGGACCGTTCGGTCGCTTCAACCGGATCCTGGATTTCGGCAAGAACCGCTATTCTCGCGTCGTCGGTGGCGCCCTGAAGCGGACCGGACGCCTGATGCTGGTTTACGCTGCACTGCTCGCCGGACTTGCGTGGGCGTTCGTCAACCTACCCAGCGGCTTCCTGCCGATCGACGACCAGGGCTACATCACGACCGACGTGCAGACGCCGTCGGATTCGTCCTATGCCCGCACCAAGGCCGTGATCGAGAAGGTAGAGAAATATCTCGCCGGTCGCCAGGGCATACAGGACGTTACCTTTCTGACCGGCTACAGCTTTTCCGGCCAGGGCATGAACACGGCGCAAGCCTTCATCACACTGAAGGACTGGTCGGAACGCGGCCCGAAGGATTCGGCCGCTGCGATCGTCTCCGACATCAATCGTCATCTGTCCTCGATCCGCGATGCCAAAATCACCGCGCTCGAACCGCCTGCGGTTGACGATCTCGGCAATTCGGCCGGCTTCAGCTTCCGCTTGCAGGACCGTGCCCAACGGGGCTACGCGGCACTGAGCAAGGCGGCCAAACAGCTGGTTACTGAAGCCAATGCCAGTCCGATTCTGCAGAAGGTCTATATCGAGGGGTTGCCCGATGCGCCGCAAGTCAACCTCGTGATCGACCGCGAAAAGGCCGAGGCGTTCGGCGTCAGCTTCCGGGAGATCAACAGCACGATCTCGACCAATCTCGGCTCGACTTACATCAACGACTTTCCGAACCGGGGCCGCATGCAGCGCGTGGTCGTCCAGGCCGACGGCGCCGACCGTATGCGGGCCCAGGACATCCTCAACTACAACGTCAGGAACAGTCGCGGCGAACTCGTACCGCTCTCCTCCTTTGCTTCGATCGAATGGTCGCGCGGGCCGGCGCAGATCGTGGGGTTCAACTATTATCCTGCGGTGCGTATCACCGGGGAAGCGCGGCCGGGTTACACGTCGGGCGATGCGATCGCGGAAATGGAGCGGCTGGCGAGCAAGCTGCCGCGCGGTTTCGGTTATGAATGGACCGGCCAGTCGCTGCAGGAGAAATTGTCCGGTTCGATGGCGCCCCTCCTGCTTGGCTTGTCGGTGCTCGTGGTCTTCCTCTGCCTCGCAGCCTTGTATGAAAGCTGGACCATTCCGCTCGCGGTGCTGTTGACGGTGCCGCTCGGCATCACCGGCGCCGTTGTGGCAGCGATGCTGCGGGACCTGCCGAACGGGGTCTATTTCACCGTCGGCCTGA
>Ga0134125_10000612_pt1 | contig 47339 bp, 45 predicted proteins | sample KB31751_FD_96464 | JGI IMG/M metagenome (GOLD analysis project Ga0134125, IMG submission 96464) | Terrestrial soil microbial communities with excess Nitrogen fertilizer from Kellogg Biological Station, Michigan, USA - KB3-175-1 | ecosystem: Environmental > Terrestrial > Soil > Unclassified ...
CCTCGACCGCCTCGTCGACGCCCGCCACGTCGCGGAAGGTGATCTTGGGCGAGACCGCCGACATCCGCTTGGCGCGCGACTTGCCGAACGACATCACTTTCGAGCCGCCGCCCTGGACCTGGTTCATCAGGAAGATCCAGAACCCGAAGAACAGGACGAACGGGATGATGTACATGAGCAGGCTCAGCAGCGCGCTGCTCTTTTCCGATTCGACGTTGTAGGCGACTACGCCGGCTGCTTCGAGCTTCTTGAGCAGTTCAGGCGCGGCCTGGTCGATGAAGCCCGTTTCGTAGCTTTCCTTGTTCTTGAGCTTGACTTCCAGCGCTTTGTTCTTGTTCTTGAACACGACCGACTGGACCGCTCCCGAGGGGATCTCCTGGCTGACCAGCGTCTGATAGCTGTGTTTGCGGTGGTTGTTGTCCGGGCCGCTGACGAGTTTGACGGCCAGGAACGCCAGGATGACGACGATCAGGATCGGGAACGCGGCGCTCTTGAAGAAACGGCTCATTGAATGTTCCGAAGTCCGCTGGCGCCGCGGGAATTCGAGGCCACCAGGGCTCTAGCGTACCAGGGACCCCCGGGCCGCCCGTGAGCATCCCGCGGCTTCGGAGCGCGGGATCGCCCCTCCATCGTCAGCTTCGCCCGCCGCCTGAAGCGGTGCGCCCCGCCCTTCAAGGGCGCGAGCGCCGGTCGCGGTGAGCGCCGCGCTTCAAGGCCGCGAGCGCCGCCCACGCGCGAGCGCCACGAGCGTCACTGCGGGCGCTGGCTCTCGAGGACCGCGACGTAGGGCAGGTTGCGGTGACGCTCGTCGTAGTCGAGGCCGTAGCCGACCACGAACCGGTCGGGGATCTCGAAGCCCACGTAGCGCGTCGGCAGGTCGACCTTGCGCCGCTCGGGCTTGGTCAGCAGCGCGCAGACCTCGAGGCTCGCCGGGTTGCGCGAGCCGAGGTTGCGCAGCAGGTACTGGAGCGTCAGCCCCGAGTCGACGATGTCCTCGACGATCAGCACGTCGCGGCCTTCGATCGCGGCGTCGAGGTCCTTGAGGATCCGCACGACGCCCGAGGAGTCGGTCGCCGACCCGTAGGAGGCGACGGCCATGAAGTCGACCTCGACCGGCACCTCGATGTAGCGCATCAGATCGCTGAGGAAGAAGACCGCTCCCTTGAGGACCCCGATCAGGAGCAGCGGCCTGGGCGGGCTGGCCTGATAGTCGTGGGTGATCTGGCGGCCGAGCTCGGCGACGCGTCGCTGCAGCTCGTCGGCCGTGACCAGCACCTCGCCCAGCCCGGGCTCGTCGGTCACGCGCGGGGGTGAGGCCACGCCCCGGAGTCTAGTCGCCGTGCGGCGGAGCGTCCTCGCTCCCCGCTCCCTCGCGCGGCGGCAGCCGCACCATCCGCAGCGAGCCGTCCTCGATCACGGCGCCCGCCCTGCCTCCGACGTGCAGCTCGGCGCGGCCGCCGCGGCGCGCGAGCTCGAGCAGCTCGCCGACCCGCTCGCCCGCCTGCGGGACGTACGTCCCGGCCGCCTGCTCGGCCAGTCTCACCACGACCATCCGCGCGAGCGCCGCCGGCATCTCGCGCAGGCGGGCGATCTCGACGTTGTCGCGACGGCCCAGCTCGGCGTCGAGCAGCCCGTCGAGCAGCTCGTACTCCTCGCGCAGCAGCGCGGCGGTGCGGAGCACGTTCCGCTCGGCCGCCGGGTGCACCGCGCGCAGCTCGGGGAGCAAGCCGTGCCTGACACGCGCGCGGGCGAAGCGCTCGTCCTCGTTGCTCGCGTCCTCGCTGAAGGCGAGCCCCCGGTCCCGGCAGTAGGCCGCGGTCTGCTCGCGGGTGAGCGCTAGCAGCGGGCGGATCGTCCGACCCTCGCTCGCGGACATGCCCAGCAAGGCGCGGCGGCCGGGCGAGGCCGCGAGACGGTAGAGGATCGTCTCGACCTGGTCGGAGGCCGTGTGCCCGGTCGCGATCAGGGCGTCGCGCTCGACCGCGAGCCGCTCGGCCTCCGCGTAGCGAAGCTCTCGCGCCCAGGCCATCAGGTTGCCCGAACGGGACTCCTCCCCGCCCGGCCCGTCGCGCTCCGGGCGCCCCGGCGCCTGCCCCGGCGGGGCGGCCACGACCCGCAGCTCGACGCCGAGCTCGCGGCAGAGCTCCGCGCAGCGGTGCTGCTCCGCCGCCGCCGCCGCACGCAGCCCGTAGTTGACGTGCAGCGCGCAGACCGACTGCGCGCCGAGCAGCGCGACGGCGACGTCGAGCAGGCACGTCGAGTCCCGCCCGCCCGAGAGCATCGCCACGACGGGGCGGTCGCGCGCGAACAGGCCGCTCGCCCGGACGGCCTCGCGGGCCTGCTCGGGCGTGAGCGCGCTCACGATCGGGCGGCGGCTGTGAACAACTCGGTCGGCTCGGAGAAGCCCTTCAGCTGGACCTCGCCGATGCGCGCGAAGTGCAGGCCGTCGGCCCCGTCGGCGAGGTCGACGACGGGGCGCGTGACGAGCACCTCCCCGCCCCCCGCGCGGGCGACGACGCGGGCGGCCTGGTTGACGTCGCGGCCGAAGTAGTCGCCGTCGCGGTAGAGCGCCTGGCCGTAGTGGATCCCGATCCGCGCCGAGGGCTCGTCGACGCCGATCGCGCCCTGCAGCCCGACCGCCCAGGCGGTCAGGGCCGCGGGGTCGGGGCCGACGACCATCACCTCGTCGCCGAGCGTCTTGATCACCCGGGCGTCGGCGGGGAGGCTCTGCCCGACCGCCTCGACGAACCGCTCGACGGTGCTGACGGCGGCCTCGTCGCCCTGCTCGACCGTCAGGCGCGCGTAGCCGGCCAGATCGGCGAACGCGATCGCCACCCGCAGCCGGCCCTCCTCGAGCTCCTCCTCGCCGAGCTCGGCCTCGACGTGGCCGATCATGTCCTGCTCGACGAAGTGCGAGAGCAGGCGCGCGTGAAGGAACCCGATCAGCGGCGAGGCCAGTGGCAGCACCTCGCGGGTCATCGCCTCCATCTCCTCGGCGATCTCCACGTTCGGCACCCCCGCCCGCATCAGCGGCTTGTGCACGTACAGGTGCATCAGCCGTACCTCGGCATCGGCGACCTGGGCCATCACCTGCCCGTAGACGCGCAGCAGCTGCAGGAACGCCGGCAGCGGGAAGCCGGCGGCGAGCACGGCCGCCGCGTAGCGCATCATCTCGAGGTCCTCGTCGGTGAGACCGGCGGCCGGCAGCGGGCCGAGGCCCATCGTCGCGTAGATCTGGCGGATCAGCTCGCCGGCCAGACCGCTATCGCGCGAGACCTGCCGCAGCGAGTGGCGCGGGGCGGACGGGCTGAGCAGATCCTCGATCGGGCCGATCGCCAGCTGCCCGTCGTCGCTGGCTCGCTTGATCCGCTCGAGCGAGTGGCCGCGAGCGCGCAGCCGCGCGACGACACGCACGTAGGCGATCGCCGAGGGGGTCCAGCGGCCGTCGAAGCCCGGCACGAGACCGCGCTGGACCCAGCGGCGGACGGTGCCGGGAGCGACCCCGAGCTGCGCGGCGACCTGGGCCAGGGTCGGCTCGGCGGGAGGGGCGGGCGGGACCGAGCTCTCCTCGGTCGGCTCGGCCAAGTCAGCTCGTCCCGCGGGCGGGCCTGGGGAAGGGCACCTGCATGGGAGGGAGTCTAAAGTCGCGGCCCGTGACCGAGCCCGAGTACCCCCATCTGCGGCCGACCGCCGAGCTCGCCGAGCGGGTCCTTCTGCCCGGCGACCCCGAGCGCGCCATGCGCCTCGCCCACGCGCTGCTCGAGGAGCCCCGCATGTTCAACCACACCCGCGGCCTGTGGGGCTACACCGGCCGCGCCCCCGACGGCGAGCCGATGACGATCCAGTCGACCGGCATGGGCGGCCCCTCGGCCGCGATCGTGATCACCGAGCTCGTCGCGATGGGCGTCCGGCGGGCGGTCCGCGTCGGCACCTGCGGGGCGCTCGATCCGGCGCTCGAGCTCGGCGAGCTGATCGTCGCCACCGAGGCCGTCGCGGCCGACGGCACCTCCCGGGCGCTCGGTGGCGGCGAGCGGGTCCCCGCCGACCACGGGCTGACCGCGGCGCTGCGCTCAGCCGCTCCTGACGCGCGCGCAGGCGCTGTCGTGAGCGTCGACCTCTTCTACGAGGCGGGCGAGCCGGGCGCCGGGCGCGATGGACTGGCCGTCGAGATGGAGGCCGCGACGCTGTTCGCGATCGGGGCCTCCGGTCCGCTGGCGGCGGGGTGCCTGCTGATCGTCTCGGACACCTTCGCTCCAAACGGGACGCGGGCGCGGATCGGCGACGAGGCGCTGGCGGCCGCCGCCGAGCGGATGGGCGCGGCGGCGCTCGCCGCGCTTTCGGGCTGAGCCGCTCAGGCTTTGCCGGCGCGCCCGCCGCGAGCTCGCGCGCTCGTGCCGCGGCTGGCTTTCGCAGCTTTGCCGGTCCCGCCGGCTTTCGCCGCTTTCGCCTCTTTGGCGGCGCGTACCTGTTTGGCTCGCGTCTGTTTGGCGTTCGAGCGGGACGTTCCGCTGCGCCGTGAGGTCTTCGCGCCGGCAGCGGCCGAGCGCGATCCGGCGGCGCGCGGCGCGGGGGTGGGTGCGGGAGCCGCGGCGGCGGCCGTCTGGGCGCTCAGCGCCTGCTCGAGCTTGGCGGCGAGGCTCGAGAGCTGCCCCTCGATCGCCGTGAGCCGAGCCTCGACTCCGCTCGGCGCGAGCGCGCGGTCGAGCCGGTCGACGCCGTCCTCGATGCCCTCGAGCCGGTGCGAGACGGAGCGCAGCCGCCTGGTCAGCCGTTCGATGTCGGCGGCGGAGGGGAGATTGAGCGCCCCCATCGCCACCTCCTGGGCCTGGGAGGCCTTCTCGCGGGCGTCGAAGGCCCGGCCGATCGCCCCGGTCAGAAGGGGGCTTTCGAGCAGCTCCGAGAGGGCCTTGCCGAGGCGGTCCTCGGTGTTCCCGCCGAGCCGATCTCGCAGGCCCTTGGCTGCGTTGGGAGTGTCAGACATCCGCTCTCCGGTTTCTCGAGGAGGGCGCGCCGCTCGGCACGCCGTTGGCTTCGCGACCGCGGCCGCTGAGGGAAGGATACGGTGAAGCGATGCCGCTGAAGCTGTTCGTGTTCCTGCAGTTCGAGTTCCCATGGGCGCTGGGCCCCGCGGACGGCCGCTACCTGCTGCGCGACGGGCCGGGCGCGACGCCCGAGCGGGTCGTGGTCGTCGACTCCCTCGGAGCGCGGCGGGCGGGCGAGGACGTCGCGGGCCCGGCCGGGTGGTTCGTGAGGCGCGCCGCGCGCCGCGAGCGCGAAGCCGCCCCCGAGCCCGACCCCGCCCCGATCGCGACGACCCGCGTGACCGTGATCGACCCGGTGCCGCTGTCGGCCGAGACACAGGCGAAGGCGTGGCTCTCCGAGCTCGACCGCGAGCGCGACGTCGCCGCCGCGGTGGCGATCGTCAACCGGGTCGTCCACGCCCACCGGCTGGCGGCGGCCGACCCCTACGTGCGGGAGGTCTCGGCCCCTCAGGCGCTCGTGATCAGAGCGGGCTGGGGAGAGGGCGAGCAGGTCGCCTCCGGGCTCTGGCTGCACGCCCGCGAGCTCGCCGAGCGCCCGCGACGGGGCCGCCGCCGGGATCGCTCGTGGGCGCTCCGCCCGCAGGAGCGGCTCGCGGCGCTGCTCTCGGGGCGCAGCGCCGGGCTGCTCTGCGAGGAGCTCACCCTCCGCGCCCGCCTCGACCTCGACCAGGGCCGCGGCGGCCACGCGGCGGTCGCGCTCGATCGGGCCCTCGCGGCGGCCGTCGCGGAGCTCGCCGCCGAGCGTCGCGAGGACCTCGCGCTGCGGATCGCCGAGCTCGAGCAGCTGCGGGAAGGCGTCGCCGAGCAGGCCGCCGCGACGCTCGCCGCGCCTCGCGAGCCGGCGCTCGACGAGGAGCTGGTCGCGCACGCTCTCGCCCGCCTCGAGGCGACGCTCCGGGCCCGTACCGCGACCGGCGTCTGACGCCGGAATCGATGATCTAGGCTGCCTGCAGGAATGGACCCGACGACGACAGCGATCGGCACCTGGAGCGGCGGGCGCTTCATGCACTTCGGCGAGCCTCTCGAGGAGGGACGCCTGGAGGATCTGCTGCGTCCCGGCGACGGCGTCGAGACTGTGATCACCGCCGACGCCTACGGCGCGGGTGAGGCCGACGAGACCCTCGGCCGGTCGCTGAGGGGCGTCGAGCGCGACAGCTACTGCCTCGTCGGCGCGATCGGCCACGACTTCTACGAGGGGACCCGGCAGGGCGCCAAAGGCTTCCCTCGCTTCACCGATCCGGCCCTGCGCGGGGAGGGCGAGTACGCCGCCTACATCCGCATGGCCGCCGAGAAGAGCCTGCAGCGGATCGGCGCCGAGCACTTCGACCTGCTGATGCTCCACAACCCCGACCGGACGGGCTACCGCAGCGAGGCGGTCTGGGCCGGCATAGAGGCCGTCCGCGAGGCCGGCCTGACGCGCCTGCTCGGCGTCGCCCCGGGTCCCGCGAACGGCTTCACGATCGACCTGATCGGCTGCCTGGAGAGCTTCGCCGAGACGATCGACTGGGCGATGATCATCCTCAGCCCGATGGAGCCCTGGCCCGGCGAGCTGGCCCTGCGGGCGGCCGAGCGGACGGGCACGCGGATGATCACGCGCGTCGTCGACTTCGGCGGCGTCTTCCACGACGACGTCCTGCCCGGTCACGAGTTCCCCGAGTGGGACCATCGCCGCTTCCGCCCCGAGGGATGGGTGCAGGAAGGCCGGGCCAAGCTCGAGCGGATGCGTCCCGTCGCCGAGCGCCACGGCCTGACGGCGCTGCAGCTCGCGTGCCTCTGGAACCTCGCCCAGCCCGCCGTGGGCTGCGTCGCGCCGACGCTGATTCAGGAGCCGCCGGGCGCGACCCTGCCCGCCGCGCGGCCGGTGGAGGAGAAGCGCGCGGAGCTCGCCGCCGTGACCGGGCTCCTCGGCGCGCTGAGCGCGGAGGAGGTCGCGGAGATCAGGGCGATCGGCGAGAACGGCGGCTGCATGGCGCTGAAGGGCGGGAGCGTCGAACACACGGGCGAGCCGCTCCCGGACCGCTGGGAGCTCGACGCCGAGCTCGAGGCGGTCGCGCGGCGCTGGGAGATCGACCCGGTGGGCGATCTCGCGAAGAGCTGAGCGGGACACGCTGAGCAGGACACCGACCACGAGCCGGCGGAGGGACGAATGAGCATCGACGCGGAGAGCATCAAGCAGGGCCAGAAGGCGATGTGGACGGCCGGGGACTACCCGGAGGTCGCGAGGCGGATCGCCTCGGTCGGCGAGCTCGTCGCGGAGCGGGCCGGAGCCGCGCCCGGCGTCGAGCTGCTCGACGTCGCGACGGGCAGCGGGAACGTCTCGATCCCGGCCGCCCGGGCGGGCGCGACGGTGACGGGGCTCGACCTCACGCCGAAGCTGCTGGAGGCGCAGAGCGAGCGCGCCGCGGCCGAGGGCGTGACGGTGAAGCTGATCGAGGGAGACGCCGAGGCGCTGCCCTTCGCAGACGCGTCCTTCGACCGCGTCACCTCATGCTTCGGCGTGATGTTCGCCCCGCGCCACGCCGTCGCGGCGGCGGAGCTCGCGCGCGTGACGCGGCCCGGGGGCGAGATCGTCGTCGCCGCGTGGACGCCGGGCGGGATCGTCGGTCGCCTGTTCGCCGCGAGCTCCGCTCACATGCCCCCTCCCCCCGAGGGCTTCGAGCCGCCCGTGATGTGGGGCACCGAGCCCCACGTCCGCGAGATCTTCGCCGGCACGGGCGCCGAGCTCGCCTTCGAGCTGCGGACCGTGACGTTCGAGCACGAGTCCGTCGCGGGCTGGATCGAGCGCGACGAGCGGATCCTCGGCCCCTCCCTGATGGCAAAGGCGGCGCTTGAGCAGCAGGGTCGCTACGAGGAGCTGCGGCGCGAGCTGTTCGCGCTGCACGAAGAGCTCAACGAGGCCGAGGACGGCTCGTTCCGCGTCCAGGCCGAGTATCTGCTGACGGTCGCGACGATCCCCGCCTGAGCGCCCGGCGGCGCACCTCGGAGTCTCTAGAGAACGGCGCCGAGCGCCGACGCCAGGTCCTGCAGCTCCGCGACGACGTCGCCGTGCAGGCGGACCGCCGCGATCTCGTCCAGCGGGGTCGGCCCCTGGGTGAGGATCGCGACCGAGCCACCGGCGGCATGGGTTAGGCCGGGGAGCGCGGCGACCGGATGGACTTCCAGCGAGGAGCCGATGCACAGCAGGACGTCGGCCGCCTCGCAGAGCTCGCGGGCACGCTCGAGCGCGCGCGGGTCGAGCAGCTCGCCGAACAGCACCACGCCCGGCTTGAGCGCGGCGCCGCAGTGCTCGCAGCGGGGAACCCCGTCCGCCTCGGCGGCCATCCGTGCGCGGACCTCCTCGAGCTCGATATCGCCCGGGCAGCGCAGGCAGCGGCTGGTCGCGATCGAGCCGTGGACCTCGACCAGCTCGCCCCCGCCTGCGCGGCGGTGGAGCATGTCGACGTTCTGGGTGATAACCGCGTCGATCACGCCGTCGCGCTGCAGCGCCGCGAGCGCGGCGTGAGCCCCGTTGGGGCGCTTCTCGCGCAGCGAGGCGAAGCGCTCGCCGTAGAAGGACCAGAACCGCGCCGGGTCGGCGTGGAAGGCGTCGATGTGGGCGACCTCCATCGGGTTGACGTTCTCCCACAGCCCCGTGCCCGGCGAGCGGAAGTCGGGGATCCCCGACGGGACCGAGATGCCCGCGCCCGTCAACGCGACGACCGAGCCGGCCGCCCCGATCAGCTCGGCGAGCCGCGCGAGGCCTCCGTCCGTGGACGCGGTGCCGAAGGCGCTCGCCTGTGCCGCCTCCACCCCGCTAGCTCCCCGTGAAGTTCGGGGCGCGTTTGCCGAGGAAGGCGGAGATCCCCTCCTTGGCGTCCCCGGAGGCGAAGGCGGTCGCGAAGCCCTGCTTCTCGGCCTCGATGCCCGCGTCGAGGTCGCCGTTGCCGGAGACGCCCTTGATCTGCGCGACCGCGAGCGGCGCCTGCCCGGCGAGCTTGCGCGCCCACTGAAGCGCCGTGTCGAGCAGTTCGTGGTCTTCGACGACCCTGTTGACGAGGCCCAGCTCGAAGGCTTCCTCGGCGAGGATCGGATCGCCGACGAGGTTCATCTCAAGCGCCTTGTTGGTGCCGACGAGACGGGGCAGCCGCTGCGTGCCGCCGAAGCCGGGGATGATCCCGAGCTTGATCTCGGGCTGGCCGAAGAGCGCCGAGCGGGCGGCGATCCGCACGTCGCACGCCATCGCGAGCTCGCAGCCGCCGCCGAAGGCGAGACCGTTGACGGCCGCGATCGTGGCGATCCCCGAGCGCTCCATCTCGCGGAACAGCCCGTGGGTGTCCGCGAGCAGCTTCGCGCCCGCCGCTTCGTCCATCGTCGTGAACGCCTTGATGTCGGCGCCCGCGCTGTAGAGCATCGGGTTCGAGGAGGCGATCACGAGCGCCCGCGTCCCGTCGGCCTCGATCTTCGCCCAGACCTTCCCGAGGTCTTCGACGACCTGCGGGGAGATCGAGTTCATCTGGCCGTTCGCGAGCCAGGCGATCGTGACGCCGTCCGCGCGGGACTCGAGCTTGATCACCTCGGCGGGCTGCTCGGCGTCCGGCTGGGGGTAGGCGTAGAAGCCCTGGCCGGTCTTCTGCCCGAGCCGCCCCTGGGCGACCATCCGGCGCAGGATCGTGGGCGGCGCAAAGCGCTCGCCGAAGCGCTCCTCGGCGCTCTCCATCCGCTCGAGGATCGTGTCCAGGCCCTCGCTGTCGGCCCGCATGAACGGCGGCAGCAGCCCCCGCCGCGGGTCCAGGCCCGCGCCGGCCATCATCCCGAAGTCGATGTCGCGGTGGGTCGCGACGCCCTCCTCGAGGACGAGGCAGGCCTCGAGCAGCGTCTTCAGCGACAGCAGCTCGACGAGCTCGGCGACGTCCGGGTCGTTCTCGCCGGAGATGTTCGCTGTCCCGTCCGGGGCGTAGAAGCCGTCGCCGCCGGTCTTCGCGCCGAGTTTGCCGTCGGCGACGAGCTTCTGCATGCCCTTGGGGACGTAGAAGCGTTCCTCGCCGTAGCTCTCGACGAGGTGCTCGGCGACGTGCAGGACGGTGTCCAGGCCGAGCAGGTTGACGAGGTAGTAGGGGCCGACGGGGACCACGCCGGCGGCGCCGACGCCCTCGTCGATCGCTTTGATCGAGAGCCCCTTCTCCTCCTGCTCGCGCCACACCTCGGAGATGCCCGAGTTGAGGATCCGGTTGACGACGAAGCCGGGAACCTCGGCGCAGGTGATCGGCTGCTTGCGGATCGCCTGCGAGAAGGTGACGGCCGCGGAGACGGTCTCGGCCGAGGTTTCCTCGCCCTCGACGATCTCGATCAGGGGCATGATCGAGGCGGGGTAGAAGTAGTGGAAGCCGACCACCTTGTCGGGGCGCAGCGTCGCTTCGCCGATCTCGGTGATCGACAGCGAGGAGGTGTTCGAGGCGAGGATCGCGTGGCCGGGGGTTGCCGCGTCGAGCTCGGCGAAGACCGCCTGCTTGACGTCCATCCGCTCGGGCACGGCCTCGATCACGAAGTCGACGTCCCCGAAGGCCTCGTAGGAGGTGGTGCCGTGGATCCGGCCGAGGATCTCGGCGATCTGCGCGTCGGCCTGCTCGGCGGTGATCTTGCCCTTCTCGGCGAGCTTTCCGACCTGCCCGCGGGTCACGTTCTGAGCCTCGTCGAGGCCCGCCTGGACGAGCTTCTCGTCGATGTCCTTCAGCACCACGGGAATGCCCGCGGCGGCGATGGTCTGGGCGATCTGGCCGCCCATCGTTCCGGCGCCCACGACGGCGGCTCTGAACACGAACATGCTTGGGTCTCCTCTGTCGGCTGGGGGGCCGAGAGCCTAGATGATCGATTCGGAGGGCCGCACCTACGGGCCGCGCGGCGGGTTGTAGGTCAGGGGTGTACGCAAAGCTGACAATCGGGTAAGGAGGCGTACATGGGAGACGACTTGAAGGCAGACGAGGGGCGAGAGGCAGGGCAGGGGCGTCGCTGGAGGTCCGCGGTGGCGCTGACGGCGGCGCTCGTGCTCGCGCTGGCGACGTCCGCGGCCGCGACGGCCGCGACGAAACCGTCGGCGACGACGGGCGGGGCGAAATCCGTCACCTACGACACAGCCACGCTCGGCGGCTCGGTCAACCCCCAGGGCAGCGCGACCTCCTACTACTTCCAGTACGGCCCGACGAAAGCCTACGGCGGCCAGAGCGCGATCGGATCGGCGGGGGCGGGCGTCAAAGGCGTCGCCGTGGCGGTCCCGATCGCCGGCCTGCAGCCGCTGACGATCTACCACTACCGGCTCGTCGCGGTCAACGCGAGTGGGACGGCGCTCGGCTCAGACCACACCTTCCAGACGACGAAGGTGCCTCTCTCGCTGGCGATCCTCGCCTCCCCCAACCCCGTCACGTTCGGCGGCCCGGTCGTGATCCAGGGGACGCTCTCGGGCACCAACAGCGCGGGGCGCTCGGTGATCCTGCAGGGCAACCCGTGGCCGTTCACCGTCGGCTTCCAGAACATCGGCAACCCCGAGCTCACGAACGCCGCGGGAGGCTTCAGCTTCACCCTGCTCGGCGCCGCCGTCTCAGAGCAGTTCCGGGTCGTGACGAGCACCAACCCACCGGTGATCAGCCCGGTCGCGAGCGAGAACGTCGCCGTCAGGGTGGTGAGCCACATCGCCCGCACGCGCCGGCACGGCTACGCCCGCGTCTACGGGACGGTCACCCCCGCCGAGAACGGCGCCCAGGTGGGCGTGCTGCGGATCACGCACGGTCACGGCGTGCTCGCCGGAGGAACGGTCCTGAGAGCCCACGGCACGAGCGCCTCGAGCTTCAGCAGGGTCGTGCGGGTGCACAAAGGGGTCTACCGGGTGCTCGTGCGGATCGTGAACGTCGGGCAGGTCTCGGCCTACGGGCAGCCGCTGCTGATCCGCTGATCGGTCCCCAGCGCAGATTCGACCTCCTCGACGGCGAGCAGCAGCACGCCGATCGACGCGAGCTCCTGCTCGCCGCGCTCGTAGAGCCCGGAGAGAGCGTCGCGCGCCACGACGAGCCGGAAGTCCCGCTCGCTCGCCTCGTAGATGGAGGCACGCGGGCAGTTCGGGAAGTTGCAGCCGCAGAACACGAGCGTGTCGGTCCCGGACGCGCGCAGGTGCTCCTCGAGAGGCGTGTCGTAGAAGGCTCCCCAGCGCGGCTTGTAGATCGCCACCTCCCCGGGACCCAGCGGCTGCAGCTCGCCGGCCAGCAGCCTCGCGGGGTCGAGCCTCGGAGCTCCGTCGGGCACGAGCCCTCTCGCCAGCTCGGTGCCCGCTTCCCCCGGCGCCAGCATCCGCGCCCCAGCCTCGACGGCGGCCCGCCGGCAGACGTCGACGTTCGCACCGTCGCGCTCGTAGACCCGCACGACATGCACGATCGGCCGGCCGGACGTTCGGAAGGCCTCGGCGAGCCGCGTCATCGCGGGCAACGCAGCCGAGGTGCCGGGGATCTCCAGGGCGCCGCCGTCGAGCGTGTCGCACTGCGTGTCGATCGTCAGCAGCGCCGACGTCTCCCAGCGCGGCGCGAGGTACGGGTCGGCTTCGATGCGCTCGCGGGATGCCACGCACCTCTTATAGCTCGGCTTATGGCTCGGGGCTAGCATCCCGCGGGGCCCGGCCACCCGGGGCCGTCTCGTGATGACAAGCCCCAGCCCCCCGACCGTCGCCGTCGTTCACTTCCCCTCCCCGGGTCACATCCGTCCGCTGCTGCCGCTCGCCGAGGCGCTGGCCGCTGTGGGGACCCAGGTGGTCCAGTGGGCGCCGGTCGAGTGGGAGGAGGAGTGCCTCACCGCCGGCGGCGAGTTCCGTGCGCTTCCTGATCTCAGCGACCTCGCGTGGCCGCGGCCGACGCCAATGCGGATCGCGGAGTTCCTGGGGGGCCTGTCCGAGCGTCTCGCGCCGTGGATGAGCGAGCAGCTCGGCGAGGCCGGCGCGGACGTGGTCCTGCGCGACTCGTTCGCCTCCTACGGCCACTTCGCCGCCCGCGCGAACGGCATCGAGGACTTCGCCGTGCCGGCGATGATGGCCTTCCATGGCGGCCTGTGGCCGCGCCCCCGCGGGGTACGCGCGTTCGCCGAAGCCCGCTCTGCGACGAGGCGCCTACGGGCGCGCTCGGAACGGTGCGCCGCGCGCTTCGGAGAGCCGCTCGGAGGCCCGCTCGATGTCTTCGCCGGGCGGCACGGCGCCACGACGTTCGTCCTCACGGCGGCCTCCCTGCAACCCGAGCCGGAGCGCCTGGAGGGTGAGGACATCCGCTACCTCGGGCCCCTGCGGGCGCTCGCCCCGGACGGAGGAGTGCCGGAGCCTGCGCTCGCCGGTGTGCAGGAGGGAGAGCAGGTGGTGTTCGTCTCGCTCGGGACGGTCTTCGAGCAGCAGCCGAGCTTCTTCGACGACGCCGCGGCCGCGCTGGCGGGGCCGGGTCGCCGCGTGATCCTCGCGATCGGCCGGGTCGCGCCCGAGGCGCTGGGCCCCCTGCCCGACGGGGTCAGCGCGCACGCCCACGTCGATCAGCTGGCCGTGCTGCGCCGCGCCGATCTGTTCGTGAGCCACGCGGGCTTCAACGGCATGAACGAGGCCCTCGCGGCGGGGGTCCCGCTGGTGATGTGCCCGCAGATGTTCGAGCAGGAGATGAACGCCGAGGTGGTCGCCGAGCGAGGGGCCGGCGTCATCTGCGAGGACCCTTCCGCGCAGTCGCTCGCCGCGGCGGCGAACCGTCTGCTCGGCGATCCCGCCTACCGCGAGGCCGCGGAGCGGCTCGCCACCGAGCTCGCGGCGGCGAGCCGCATCGACGAGGGGGTCGAGCTCGTGGCCCAAGCGGCGCGCTCGCATTCCGCCGCGTAGACGGTCGCGCACCAGCGGGGATCAGCTGTTCGGCTCGCGCATGCGCGAGCCGGACGACCTCGACGTGATGAACCCGCCTCGAAACGAGCACCGCCCGGCACGCAGGCCGGGCGGTACGTGAGACTCGGTGTCGGTCGCGGGCCTAGGCCGGAACGGCCGTCGGCTCCTCGACGCGCCGCGGAAGCAGCGTTTCGCGTGCGATGACCAGCCGCTGGATCTGCGAGGTGCCCTCGTAGAGCTGCATGATCTTCGCGTCGCGGAAGAGCTTCTCCACGGGGTACTCCTTGATGAAGCCGTAGCCGCCGTAGACCTGCACGGCGTCGGTCGCGACCTTCATCGCGGTGTCGGCCGCGAAGCGCTTGGCGTGGGAGGAGACGAGCGTGTTGCGTTCGCCGTTGTCGAGCATCGTCGCGGACTTCCACGTCAGCAGCCGGGCCGCTTCGATCTCCGTCGCCATGTCGGCGATCATGAACTGGATCGCCTGGTGCATCGCGATCGGCACGCCGAACTGGACGCGTTCGCGCGAGTAGTCGACCGCGAACTCGAAGGCCGCCCGGGCGATCCCGGTCGCCATCGCCGCCACGCCGGGGCGCGTGCGGTCGAGCGTCATCATCGCGAGCTTGAAGCCCTGGTTCTCCTCGCCGAGCAGGTTCTCGGCGGGAACCTCGACTTCGTTGAAGGAGATCGTCGCGGTGTTCGACGCGCGCTGCCCGAGCTTGTCCTCCTTCTTGTCCACGACGACGCCCCAGTCGCGCTCGACCACGAACGCGCTGATGCCGCGGTGCCCGGCGTCTTTGTCGGTCTTCGCGTAGACCGTGTAGTAGTCGGCGTAGCCGCCGTTGGTGATGAAGCACTTCGAGCCGTTGATGACGTACTTGTCGCCCTTCTTGACGGCCGTCGTGCGCATCCCCGAGACGTCGGAGCCGGCGTCCGGCTCGGTCAGGCAGAAGGAGGCGAGCTTCGGGGCTTCGGTCAGCATCCCGAGGTACTTCTTCTTGATCTCCTCGGAGCCGCCGAGCGCGATCGGCGCGGTCGCCAGGCCGTTGCAGCCGAGCGAGGTCTGGATCCCCGAGCAGCCCCAGGAGAGCTCTTCCTCGATCAGGCAGCCGTCGAGGTAGGAAGCGCCGGCTCCGCCGTACTCCTCCTCGATGTGGCTGTTCATCAGGCCGACCTCCCAGGCCTTCTTGAGGACGTCCTCCGGCCACGTGCCGTCCTTGTCGTACTCCCAGGCGACCGGGCGGATCTCTTTGACGGCGAAGTCGTGCGCCATCTCGCGCAGTGCCTTCTGCTCGTTCGTGAGCGTGAATTCGACCATTCTGGAGCCCCTCCTAACGGGCTGGCACAAAGTTAGATTGACTGGTCAGTCAATCGGGCCGTAGGAGGGTAGCGGAGCAGCGCCCGATCGGCAAGAATCGAAGGCGTGCAAAGCGCCTCCGGCACGTTCGTGCTCGGCCTCGTCGGACAGGGCATCAGCTTCGTGGTGTTCGGCACCGTCCTGTTCTCGCTGGTGATGTCGGTCCTGTTCCTCGTCACCCGCGGCAAAGACTCGATGTACGACCAGATCGGACAGGGCGGTATCTCCCGCGAAAGCGACTACGCGGGCACCGGCGGCGGGCTGGGCGCCAGGGACGCCGCCGCGGCCCGCAGCGAGCAGGAGGCAGAAATCCGCCAGCTGCTGCGCGCCCGCAGCGACCGCCGCGTCGCACGGGGTGAAACGCCGCTGGACGTCGACGCCGAGACGGAGCGGCTGATGGCCGACGCGCGCGGGGCCGAGCACGACCCGGCGCTGCTCGCCGAGGTCCGCCAGCTCGTGGAGGCCCGCAACGAACGGCGCCTGCGACAGGGCCTCGAGCCGCTCGACGTAGAGGCGGAGGTGACCCGCACCCTCAGCGAGCTGGACGGTGGGGTATAAAGCGCGCGATGGCTCGCAACGTACGCCGCTTCGGGGTCGACGAGCTGCTGCTGCGCCCCGGCACCTACTTCAACCCCGCGACCGAGATCATGCTCGTCGTCGACGACTCCCCGGACGTCGACAACGAGATCTTCGAAGCGGCCGACGTCGATGCGGCCGATTGGGTCCAGATCTCCGAGGAGACGCCGGTCGACGAGCCCCAGCGGGACGTGCTGATCGAGCGCTTCCAGCTCTCCCAGCAGGAAGGCGCCGAGCTCGGCGACGACGAAGAGCTGGACGACGAGGAGGACGACGAGCTCGACCCCGACGAGGAGGACGAGGACGACGAAGTCGAGGAGCTCGACCCGATGGGGTTCACCGAAGACTGACGGCGGCCGGGCGCAACTGAGCGCCCCGGGACCGTGTTGGGGGTGCGATGGCCCCCTCGCCCCGACCTCCTGCAACCCGCCCTGCACCGGGCGCGCGGGGCGTCCCTAGCATCGGCGCCGTGCGCGCCGCACGCCTCCTCGTCCTGCTGACGATCCTGCTCGCCGCGGCCCTCGGGCCGACCCAGGGCGCCGCCGCGCTCGCGCCGCGGGCCGCCGAGGCGCTGGCGCCGCTCGGGCGCCCCGTCCACGCCCACGTCGCGACCAAGCGCGGCCCGACCGTCGGCGCGGCGCTCGCCTCGCTGCTGCGCTCGGGGCAGATCGACGAATCCGTCTACCGCAAGGACCTCGCCGTCTACACCGCGGCCAAGCGTTCGCTCGGCCGCCTGTCGGGGACCCGAAGGGCCGAACTGGGAGCCGTGATGGCGAACGTCGAAGCGATGGCCGCCGCCGGCTACGTCACGGCCTCGCGCCAAGCCGTCATCTTCCTGACACTCGAAAGGAACCAGCTGTGGTGGACGACGAAACCGCTGCTGTCCGGCGAGGTCCGCGTGAGCTTCCCGCCCAGCAAGATCGTCTGGGAGCACTATCCGGGCCAGGGGATCGAGATCCAGTGGCTCGCGACCTTCGGGGCCGGCAACGGCTTCTTCCTCTCCGGCCACGAAAACGCCAACCTCAAGGCGCTCGTGGAAGAAGTGATCCCGCTCGCGACCAAGCGGGCCGGCGGCATCGCGTGGGAGTACATGTTCAAGTTCGACGGCGGCTCGCCGCCGTGGACGAGCGGCCTCTCGCAGGGCACCGCCCTGCAGGTGATGGCGCGCTCCTGGCAGCGCTTCAAGGAACCCGCCTTCCTGACCGCCGCCAAAGAAGCGCTCGGCATCTTCGGACAGGCGACGCCGCAGGGCGTCCGCGTCCCGACGAAGGCCGGGGCCGAGTACGCCGAGTACACCTACGCCCCCACCGACAGGATCCTCAACGGCTTCATCCAGGCGGTCGTCGGCCTCTACGACTACACCGAGATCACGAAGGACCCGCTCGGCCTGAAGCTGTTCGAAGCGGGCGACGCGGAGGCCCGCGAAGAGGTCCCCCACTACGACACGGGCTTCTGGTCGATGTACGACCAGTACGGCGAATCGAGCCTCAACTACCACGAACTGCTGACCGAATTCCTCCAGCACCTCTGCGAACGGACCCGCAAAGGGCCACCCCTCCTCAGCGCCACCGAAGCGCCCCCGCCGACCCCCGCGACGACGCCGACGACGCCCGTCGGCGCGGGCGGCGGGACCGCGCCGAGCGCCTCCGCGGCGGCAGCGGCGAAGCCGTCCCAGATCGCGGGCGATCAGATCTACTGCACGACCGCCCAGCGCTTCACGGCCGACCTGAAGACGGCGCCAGCCGTCTCGCTGCTCTCGACGAAGGTGGCGGCCCACGCGCGCGCCGGCGTGAAGATCTCCCTGTCGAAGATCTCGACCGTCACGATGACGATCAGGAAGGGCTCGAAGGTCGTCTGGACGAACCGCGCGACCGTCGAGGGCGGTAAGCCGAAGCTGCTGTGGGTCACGCCGGCGAAGGGCGGGACCTTCTCGGTGACCCTCACCGCGACCGACCTCGCGGGCAACTTCTCGACCGCGCAGGGCACGCTCCTCGTGAGCGGGCATTAGCCGGGCCCGGCACGCCTAGACTAGGCGGCAGTGACACGGCTCTTGGACGTGTGGCGCACCCTCGCGCGCGAGCAGCGCCGCGCGGCCCTCGCATCGCTCGGGCTGTTCGTGACGATGCTGCTGCCCTGGTACAGCAAGACCGACACGGTCGTCGTCAAAGGGGCCGTGAAGTCCGCACAGACGAGCCTCGACGCCTTCCAGGCGTTCTCGTTCGTCGAGGCCGCCGTGCTGCTCGTCAGCGCCGGGGTGCTGGCGCTCCTCTTCGGCCGCGGCGAGCAGCGCCGCTTCACCCTGCCCGGCGGAGACGGGTGGGTCGTCACGGTCGCCGGCGGCTGGGCCGCCGTGCTGATCTTCTACCGGCTGCTCGACAAGCCCGGGCTGCACGGAAACGAGAAGATCAGCGCGACCGTCGGCGTCGAGTGGGGGATCTTCATCGCCCTGCTGATGGCCCTCGGACTCGCCTACGCGGGCTGGCGGATCCGCCACGGCGAACGGCCCGCGCCGCCCGCGCGCCGGCGCGAAGGCCACGGGCCGGGGCCGAGGCCGGTCGGCGCGGAGGAAGAGCGTCACCGCACGGGCGGGCCTCCGACCGGCGCACGCGGCCCCGCGGCCGCGACCGCCCCCGCGACCGCGGCCGCCCGCCGCCCTGCCGAGCAGGAGACGGGCGAGACGGCCCTGATCCCCGTAGCCAGCACGCCTCGCGAGGGCGAGCGCAGCGATCCCGTTCCCGCGCCGCCGCCGCCCACCCGCGCCGCCCGGGCCGCTCGTACGGCGCGGCCCCGCTTCCCGCCGTCCCCCGACGAGCCTGAGCAGCTCTCCTTCGAGGATCCCCCCGCCGGGGACTGAAGACCCGCGCCGGGGCCGCAAGCGCGCGCCCCATATCATTGGCCCCCATGAGCGCCCCCGCGAGCACCGAGCCGGCCTCCGTCGCGGACGTGGCGGCGGGCCTGCGCTCGGTCGGCTACCTGCCCGGGGAGTCGACCGCGCTCGTCTCATACCTGGCTACGAAGCTCGGCAAGCCCGTGCTCGTCGAGGGACCCGCGGGCGTCGGCAAGACGGAGCTTGCCAAGGCGCTCGCCTCCTACCTGGGCCGGGAGCTCGTGCGCCTGCAGTGCTACGAGGGCCTCGATGAGGCGAAGGCGCTGTACGAGTGGAACTACCGCAAGCAGCTGCTGCGCATCCAGGCCGAGGCCGCCGGCACCGGCTGGGAGGCCGTTCAGGACGACATCTTCGGCGAGGAGTTCTTGCTGGCGCGACCGCTGATGACGGCGATCGCCTCCGAGCAGCCGGTCGTGCTGCTGATCGACGAGATCGACAAGACCGACCAGGAGTTCGAGGCGATGCTGCTCGAGGTCCTCTCCGACTTCCAGATCTCGATCCCCGAGCTCGGCCGGGTCGAGTCGCGGACGCACCCGATCGTCCTGCTCACCTCGAACAACTCCCGCGAGCTGACGGAGGCGCTGAAGCGGCGCTGCCTGTACCTGTGGCTCGACTACCCCGAGCTCGAGCACGAGCTCGAGATCGTCCGCCTGCACGCGCCCGAGATCGACGAGACGGTCGCGCGGCGTCTGGTCGAGGTGATCGGGATGGTCCGCGACCTCGACCTCAAGAAGCCACCGTCGATCGCCGAGTCGATCGACTGGGCCCGGGCGCTGCTGCTGCTCGGAGTGAAGGACATCGACGCGGCCACGTTCAACGAAACGATGGCGGTGATCGTCAAGCACCGCACCGACATGAACGTCGTCGCCGAGCGGGTCGGGCTGAAGCTGAGCCCGCCCGCCCCGGCGCCCGCCGATGTCGCCTGAGGGCGGCGCCCGCGGCGCGAGCGGCCCGTCCTCGAGCGGGCCCGAAGGTCTCCCCGCGCGGATCCTCGAACTGGGCGAAGAGCTGCGCCGCGAAGGCGTCGCCGTCGGGACCTCGGAGCTGCTCGACGCCTTCCAGGTGCTCGGCGAGATCGACTGGACCTCCCAGCGCGACTTCCGCGAGGCGCTCGCCGCGACGCTCGCCAAGAGCCAGGAGGACCGGCGCGTCTTCGAGCTCGTCTTCGAGCGCTTCTTCTTCCGCGCCGTCGAGGTCGCGGCCGCGCGCGAGGGGATCGCCGAGCAGAGCCTCGCCGAGCTCGGGGAGCTGAGCGAGGAAGAGCTCGACGCGCTGCGCGAGCAGATCGCGGCGGCGCTCCGCGACGGCTCGGAGAGCGCGATGCGCGATCTCGCGCGGATGGCGATCGCGGCCTTCGCCCGGCGCCAGGAGGGCTCGGGGGTGATCGGCGTCGACGTGCAGCGGATCCGCCGCGCGCTCGGGCTGCGCGCCGAGCCCCAGCCGGAGCTGCCGCCGGAGGACCCCCGCCACGACGGCCTGCCCCGCGAGGCGCTGCGGCGCTTCGAGGCGCTGCTGCGACGCGAGCTCGAGCGCTCCCAGATCGAGCGGACCGGCAAGCTGCCGCCGTCGCGCCCGCTCGGCGAGCTCGACCGCGCCCTCCCCTCCGGTCCATTGGCGGACCTCGCCGCGGTGCACCGGGTCGTCGCCCAGCTGCGCCGGCGCCTAGCCACGCAGGGCCAGCAGATGCGCGGCCACCGCCGCCACGCCCACGTCGACGTGCGGCGCACGATGCGCGCGTCGCTGCAGACGGGCGGCGTGCCGGTCGAGCTGAAGTTCCGCCCCAAGCGCCCGAAACGACCCGAGATCTACGTCCTCTGCGACGTCTCCACGAGCGTGACGTCGGCGTCGGTGTTCTTCCTCTCCGTGCTCCACGCGCTGCACGACACGTTCCGCAAGATGCGCTCGTTCGTGTTCATCGAGCGGATCTCCGAGGTGACGGACATCTTCGAACACGAGCGCAGCTTCAAGGGCGTCAGCGAACGAATCTCGACCGACGCGGGCGTGGCGGACATCAGCGGCTACACCGACTACGGCCGCGTCTGGTCGGAGTTCCTGGCCGACGTCGAGGACGACCTGCACCCGCGCGCGACCGTGATCGTGCTCGGCGACGCGCGCACGAACGGGCGCGACCCGCGGGCCGACATCTTCGCCCAGATCGCGGCGAAGGCCGGCCGCACCTTCTGGCTGAACCCGGAGCCCCGCCTGTACTGGAACTACGGCGACTCGGTGATCTCGGCCTACGAGCAGTACTGCACGGCCTTCGAGTGCTGGACGACGTCTCAGCTGGAGGACTTCGTCCGCGCGCTGACGCGCCCCGTCGTCTCGGCCTAGCGCCCGGCGCTACGACGCCTGCGTCCGGCGCTAGGATCAGCCGCAGGAGCAGGAGTCAACATCAGGGGGGCTGGCGGGAAGGCCGGCTGAGATGGCGCCCAGAGAAGTTCCCCGGCGCCGACCCTTCGAACCTGTGGGGTAATGCCCGCGAAGGGAGCTCAGTGCCGATCGACCTCAAGCCTCGCAGCGCGCCGGCCGGCGTGCAGGCCGGACGCTCGCCGTCGGACGTTCGCGCGGCGGTGCTGCTGGAGGACGTTCACCACGCCTACATGACCCCGCGCGGCACCGTCGACGCGCTGGCGGGCCTGTCGCTGCGAGCGGACGAGAACGAGATCGTCGCTGTCGTCGGCCCGAGCGGCTGCGGCAAGAGCACGCTGCTCGAGCTCGTTTGCGGCCTGCGGGCTCCCGACGCGGGCGCCTTGGCCGCCCGGCCCGCGGTGCTGATGCCCCAGCGCGACCTGCTGCTGCCGTGGCTCGACGCGGCCGACAACGCGGCGCTCGCGCTGCGCGTGGCGGGGGTCGCGCGCGCGGCGGCGCGCGAGCGGGCGATCGAGCTGTTCGCCGAGCTTGGACTCGACGGCTTCGACCGCGCGGCGCCGCACGAGCTCTCGGGCGGGATGCGCCAGCGCGTGGCGTTCGCCCGCACCCTGCTCGCGGGCAAGCCGCTGCTGTGCCTGGACGAGCCCTTCGGGGCGCTCGACGCGATCACGCGCGCTGAGATGCAGGACTGGCTCGCCGAGGCCCTGGCGCGCGAGCCGCGGACGGTCCTGCTCGTGACCCACGACGTCGAGGAGGCGGTGCTGCTCGCCGACCGGGTGCTCGTGATGACGCCCCGGCCGGGCCGCGTCGCGGGCAAGCTCGAGGTGTCTGCTTCGCGGCCGCGGCGTCGAGGCGACGCCGAGGTGGTCGCGCTCAGGGCGAGCGCCCTGGCGATGCTCGCGGAGGCGCGCGCGTGATCCACACGGGAGCCGTCTCGGGCGAGCGAGCCTCTGTCGGAGCGGCGGGCCCGCCGCGCGTCTCGCCCGGCGGGCTGGGCGGGCGGGCGCTGGCGCCGCTGCTGCTGCTCGCGGCGCTCCTCGGAGCCTGGGAGATCTACGCCGACGCGGGCGGGGTGCAAGCCGACGTCCTCCCCGCCCCCCACGCGGTCGCCTCGGCGATCTGGCACGGCGGGAGCGTGCTGTGGCGGAACTTCGCGGTGACCGCCGAGGAGGTCGCGCTCGGGCTCGCGATGGCGCTCGCGGCCGGCTTCGCGCTGGCGGTCGCGGTGCACCTCCTCCCGTGGGTGCGGCGCGCCGTGTACCCCTTGGCGGTCGGCTCGCAGGCGGTGCCGATTCCCGTGATCGGGGTGCTGCTCGTGTTCTGGTGGGGCTTCGGGATCTTCCCCAAGCTCGTCGTGATCGCCCTGATCTGCTTCTTCCCGGTGCTCGTCACGACGGCCGACGGCCTCGCCGCGGTCGACCCGGACCAGCTGAAGCTGATGAGGACCCTGGACGCCTCGCGCTGGCAGGCGTTCCGCTTCGCGGAGCTGCCCGCGGCGCTGCCGGCGGCGCTGAGCGGCGCGCGGATCGCGCTCGCGGTCGGGGTGATCGGGGCCTTCATCGCCGAGGTCGCGACGCCGACGACCGGCCCCTACCCGGGTCTCGGGCGGCAGATCATGACCGACGTGAACTTCCAGGCGGCGAGGGCCTACGCGGGTACCGTCCTGCTGATCGCCTTCGCCGTCGCCTGCTTCTACACACTCGCCCTGGCCGAGCGCAAGCTCGCGCCGTGGCGCACCCGACCCGGAGGAGACGCCCAGTGAGCATCGACCGCAGACGAGTTGCCCTGAGACGAACGGCGGTCCTCGCCGCCGCGCTCGCCTGCGCGTGGGCGCTGAGCGCGTGCGGCTCCAAGAAGGACGCCCTCTCGGCCTCCCAGACGAAGCGGTTCACCGTGATGCTCGACTTCTTCCCGAACGCCGACCACGCCGCGCTCTACTCGGCGCTCGCTCACGGCGACTTCAAGGCGGCGGGCCTGGACGTCGTCCCCGAGAGCCCCGCCGACCCCTCCGAACCGCTGAAGCTGCTCGCCGCGGGACGGGTCGACCTCGCGATCTCGTATGAGCCCGAGCTGCTCCTCGCGCGCGACGAAGGGCTGAAGGTCGTCTCGATCGGGGCGCTCGTGCAGAGGCCGCTGACTTCGATCATCGCCTTGCCCGGCAAGCACGTCGCGAACGTCTCGCAGCTCGCGGGCAAGCGGGTCGGCACGGCGGGGATCCCCTACCAGTCCGCCGAGCTGCGCAGCGCGCTGGAGCACGCCGGGGTAAGGCCGTCCTCAGTCAAGGAAGCGAACGTCGGCTTCAACCTCGTGCCCGCGATGCTCTCCGGCCAGGTCGACGCGACGCTCGGGGGCTTCTGGAACTACGAGGGCATCCAGCTGCGCCTCGCCCACAAGAAGCCGGTCGTGATCCCGATCGACAAGGCGGGGGTCCCGGCCTACGACGAGCTCGTGCTGGTCGCGCGCGAAGACCAGGCGCGCCACGACGGGGAAGACCTGCGCGCGTTCCTGCAGGCGCTCACCCGGGGCGAGCGGGAGGTGCGGGCCGATCCCGCCGCCGCCACGACCACGCTGCTGAAAGCCGCCCCCTCGCTCGACCGCAAGCTGCAGCTCGAATCGATCAAGCAGGCGCTGCCGGCGGCCGTGCCGAGCGAAGCTGGCAAGCCCTACGGGTGGAAGAGCCCTTCGGCCTGGGCCGCGTTCGGGAGCTGGATGTTCAGCCACAAGCTGCTGAAGAAGGACCCGAACGTGGCGGGGCTTCAGCCGTTCACCAATGAGTTCCTGCCGGGGGAGGGGATTTAGGGGGCTAGGGAACGTGTGTCGTCGGACGGCGTTCCTGACAACTCGGTGAGAGTCCCTCGGAGCGAGGTGGCAGGCGGGGATAAAGACTGGCCGAAGTCAGCGCTCGACATAGACGCCGTGCTCAAGCATCGGGGCCTCAAGGCGCGTGATCAGCGGCCAAGATCCTTTGCCTGGCGCCCGACTCGGACAGCAAGTCTCGGCCAGACAGCTAGGCGGATCGCGAGCGTCCTCGAGCATACTTACCCTGGCCGGATGTTCGTCTCGCGGTTCTGGTTCCCCCCGGTATCACCCTCGACGGTTACGCTGCGGCTGCATGCCAGAGCGTGAGCTAGAGAGTCCCGCCACTCCCCCTAATCGCTCGGGTGCGCAGTCCGCTGGTAGGAGCCCGATGTCTGTCTTGACGAGCACATCGGCGATCTGGACGCTAGCGCTCGTTGGTCTCTATCTAGTTGGCGTGGTTCGGCACATTGGCGAATTGCGAGCTGCCCACCTTCCGATCAATGCCGCGTTTGAAACCGTGCCGTTGCAAGAGCATCTGATCGCGGGCATAGCGACGACGGTTAGCCCGTACACCCTCATCGTCGTTTTTATAGCAGGCCTTTCTTACTATCAGGGTAGAGAGATTGATCGCCGTTACAGAGAAGGCGCTGCACCTAAATCTCAAGTGACCAAACGGGCGTTGGTACTCCCGTCGCTGCCTGCGGTGGTCACGCTACTTGTGCTTCCTTGGGACACCGCCGTGATCGTGGCGGCAGGGGGGTTGTTCATGTTGGGGTCAGCGCTTCTTATGAGGCATAGCGTCGTGAAAGTCGCGCACGCTTTGGCACTAACCTCGCTAATAGGTTTGTTTGTCATCGTGGGAGCTGATGCCTATTTCGTTGGGCATCTGCCAGATACAGCAGACGCTCGACTACGCTCAGGCCAAATACTCCACGGAAGCTACCTCGGAACGACGGGGGGCTACGTTTACGTTGGACAGGATCGTTCGCTCGTTGCCATCCCGACAGAAGAAGTGCGATCCAAAACCGTCCACAAAGGACCCGAACGCGTGGCTGCCGAATCCCTGTTTCAGATTGTCACGGGCGTCCGGCTCCGCCCGAAGGTCCATCGCTAGCTCCAGTTCACGAATGGACCCGGACCCGTCATGGTCGAGAACCTGCGGCTGGCCCATAGCCGCCATATCACTCAAAGTCCGAGGACCGGTTCTCTATCTAGTCCCCCACCACCGCGCGTAAACCTCCGCCGCCCGCCCAACCAAGGGATCCGCCGGCTCGCCACCGGGCAACTGCGCCACCTCCCCCTCCCCCGCCAGCACCGGCAACACCCCACAAACGCACTCCGCCAGCACGTCGGGCTCATATCCCCCCTCCATCACGACCCCGAGCGGAGCCCCCACCTCCTCCGCAAGCCCCTTCGCCCGTCCCGCCATCTCCAAGAAGGTCTCGGTCTCGAGCTGACAGTGCGCGAGCGGGTCAGCCCGGTGCGCATCGAACCCGCACGAGACGAGGATCAGCTGCGGCTCGAACTCCAGCGCCGCCGCCATCGCGACCCGCTCGAACAGCCCCATCCACAGCTCGGGCCCCGTCCCCGGCGGGACCGGCAGGTTGATCGTGTACCCCTCGCCGGCCCCGCTGCCCGCGTCCTCCAGCGGCCCGGTCCCCGGATACAGCGGCGACTGGTGAAGGCTCGCGAAAAGCACGTCCTTCCTGGTCCTGAAGATCTCGGCGGTGCCGTTGCCGTGGTGGACGTCCCAGTCGAGCACGAAGACCCGCTCGAGGCCTCTCTCGGCGATCGCCCAGGCGGCCGCCACCGCGACGCTGTCGAACAGGCAGAAGCCCATCGCGCGGTCCGCCTCCGCGTGGTGCCCGGAGGGCCGCATCCCCGTGAAGCCGACCGGCGCCTCGCCGTCGAGGAGCGCCCGCGTCATCTCGACCGCCCCTCCCGCCGCGTGAAGCGCCGCTTCGTAGGACCGCGGGCCGACGTAGGTGTCCATGTCGATCGCCCCTCCGCCCTTCGCGCACAGCGCCCGGATCCCGTCGATCAGCCCCCGCGTATGGACGAGCTCGAGCATCTCCTCGGTCGCGGCCGGCGCGAGCCGACGCTCCCAGCCGAGCCAGTCGCGCTCGCCGAGCGCCGCCTCCAGCACGTAGAGACGCTCCGGCGTGTCGGGGTGCCCCGGCGAGAGCAGCCGCGGATCGTGCTCGAGGCTCAGGGGGTGATGGAAGTAGAGGGGCGCGCCCATAGGGATACGTTGCCGGCGGACTGCATCAATATGGCGTAATGGCGATCTCTTCGACGATGCGGGCGATGGTCCTCGACGAGCCCGGCAAGCCGTTGCGCGAAGCCGAGCTGCCCGTCCCCGAGCCGCGCGCAGGCGAGGTGCTCCTGAAGGTGGAGGCGTGCGGCGTCTGCCGCACCGACCTGCACTTGCTCGACGGCGAGGTCGACGTGCCCCACCCCCCGCGCGTCCTCGGCCACCAGATCGTCGGCGAGGTCGTGGCCGGGGAGCCGCCCGAGGGCGCGGCCGCGGGGGGCCTGGTCGGCGTGCCGTGGCTGGGCTGGACCGACGGCAGCTGCGAGTACTGCCGCTCGGGCCGCGAGAACCTCTGCCCGCAGGCCCGCTTCACCGGCCGCGACATCGACGGCGGCTACGCCGAGTACGCGCTCGCCGACACCCGCTACTGCTTCCCCCTCCCCCCCGGGTTCGCCGCGCTCGACGCCGCGCCCCTGCTCTGCGCCGGGCTGATCGGCTACCGCGCCCTGCGCATGACGCGCGACGCGCCCCGCCTCGGGCTTTACGGCTTCGGCTCGGCCGCCCACATCCTCACCCAGCTCGCCGTCTGGCAGGGGCGCCGCGTCTTCGCCTTCACGCGCGCCGGCGACGAGCGCACCCAGGCCTTCGCCCGCGAGCTCGGCGCCACGTGGGCCGGCGCGTCGGAGGAGCGACCCCCGGAGCCGCTCGACGCGGCGATCGTATTCGCCCCCGTCGGCGCGCTCGTCCCGCTCGCCCTGCAGGCGCTCGCGCCCGGCGGCATCGTCGTCTGCGGCGGGATCCACATGAGCGACATCCCCTCCTTCCCCTACGAGCTCCTCTGGATGGAGCGCACCATCACCTCCGTCGCCAACCTCACCCGCGAGGACGCCCGCGAGCTGCTTGAGCTCGCCCCGCGGGTGCCCGTGCGCACGAGCGTCACGCGCTATCGGCTGGCGGACGCCAACCGCGCCCTGGAGGATCTTCGCGCCGGGGCGTTCACGGGCTCGGCCGTGATCGTGCCCTAGTCAGAAACACCTAATGACCAATTTTCCCAATGCCCGCGGGAGTTATATGGTCGACCATCTACTGCTCGGAATGATTTGGGCAAGATGATAGTCCGTCGGTTATGGTCCCACGAAGGGAAGACCGGCCGAGAAGAGGAGCAAATGGCCAGCGCCAGCCCGGAGAAGACCAGATGGATGAGGGGGCCCTCCACTCCCCTGCGGGGTGCCCTGCTGGGGCTGCTGCTGGAGCGTCCCGGGCACGGAGGCGATCTCGCCAACCGTCTGGCTGCCCGCCTGGGCGAAACCTGGCGGGTCGACACCAACGACGTCTACCGCCTGCTCGAGCAGCTGGAGAAGACCGGCCTCGCCGTCTCACGGGACGAGCCCAAGCGCGGTAACAACCGCCGTACGCACCTCGTCTACCACCCCACGCCCGAGACCTCCGAGGCGCTGACGCTGTGGATGGAGACGCTGCTGCCGCGCGAGCCGGTCCGGCTCGGGCTGCAGGCGAAGCTGTCGGTGGCCCGCGAGCAGGACGCGCCGCGGCTGCAGGTCGCACTGCGCGCGTACGAGCGCGAGTGCCTCGTGCTCGCCCAGGTCGTCTGTCCCACCGACGGCGAAGCGCGCTCCTGGGCGGCCCTCTGCATGGACTGCTCCCGAGACGCGGTCTACGCGCAGCTTCAGACGGAGGTCGACTGGGCGACCCGCACGCGGCGGCGCATCAACGAATTCATCGAGGCGAACGGCTGAGACGGCTGACGCGAATGGCGCCGCTGATCTCATTCCATAACGTCAGCAAGCGCTATCCGGACGGTGGGCGCGAGATCCTCGTCCTCGACCGGGTCTCGCTGACGATCGAGTCGGGCTCCTTCGTCGGCGTCTACGGGGCCCGACGCTCCGGCAAGTCGACGCTGCTGCGGATGGCTGCCGGGATCGTCCTCGCGGACACGGGGAAAGTCACCTTCGAAGGCGCGGACATGGCCTCGATGACGGCCGGGGACCGTGGCCGCCTGCTGCGCGACGCGATCGCCTTCATGTCCGCCGAGGACTGGCGCGCGCACCCGGGCGAGACCGTCGTCGACCACGTCGCCACCTCGCTCGGCAGCGAGGGCCTGACCATGCGGGAGGCCCGCCACCGGGCCGTGCAGATCCTCGACCAGCTCGGAATCGGGGCGGCCGGCGCCCAGGAGAACGCCGCCTCCCTCTCCCTCACCGACCGCACGCGGGTGATGCTCGCGCGGGCGCTGGCCCGTGAGCCCAAGCTCCTGGTGCTCGACGAACCCGCGTTGATGCCGAACCTCCGCGACCGCGACCGCTTCTACGCGCAGCTGCGCGCCGCCGCCCGGGAGCGCGACATGGCGCTGCTGGTGGCCTCCGAGGAAATGGCGGCGCTGCAGGGCGTCGGCGTACTCGTCTCGATCGCCGACGGCGAGCTGTGCTCGACCGACGAGGGCGGGACCGTGGTCCCGCTCCCAAGGCGCCGCGCCGCGGGCGCCCGATAGAGGCACTGCAGTGCTCGAGCTGCGCGACGTGGCCAAGGGCTACGCCAGCGGCGCACAGACGGTCCAGGCCGTCGACGGCGTCTCCCTGACCCTCGGCGCGGGCGAATTCGTCGCGCTCTACGGCCCGAGCGGCTCGGGCAAGACGACGTTGCTGCTGCTCGCCGCGGGGATCGCCGCCCCCGACAGGGGCTCGGTCGTCTTCGAGGGCCGGGACCTCGGAACGCTCTCCGAGCGCGAAGCCTCGAGCTACCGCCTCCACGACGTGGGGTTCGTCTTCCAGTCCTTCCACCTCATCCCGCATACCACCGCGCTGGACAACGCGACCATCAAGCTGACGGGCGCCGGCGACACGCTGCGCGACGCGCGCCAGACCGCGTTACCGTGGCTCGAGCGCGTCGGCCTCGCCGACCGCGTCGGCCACACGCCCGAGCAGCTCTCGATGGGGGAGCGCCAGCGCGTCGCGATCGCGCGGGCCCTGGCCGGCGAACCCCGTCTCCTGCTCGCCGACGAGCCGACCGGGAACCTCGACTCCGAACGCAGCGCCGAGATCCTGGCGCTGATGAGCGAAGTCGCCCACGAGCGGGGCATCCCCGCGTTGGTTGCCACCCACGATCCCGAGGCGGCGCACCACGTCGACAGAGTCCTCACGATCAGAGACGGGCGGCTCGTCAACGCGGAGGCCGACAGCACGCAGGTCGACAGCACGGAGGTCGACGGCGCGGAGGTCGAGAGCGCGCCGGCGCCGTCGTGAGACTCACGACGAACCCCCGCATCGCGGGCGTCAGGCTGAGCATGCTCGGGCACCTCTACCGGGTGCGGCTGCGCTCCCACGCGGTTCAGGAGCTGCTCGCAGGCAGCGGCATTGCCGTCGGCGTGGCGCTCGTGCTCGGAGTGCTCGTCGCCAACTCGAGCCTCACCGGCTCGGCGGGCGAACTGGTCCACGACGTGATCGGCACCGCCCGCCTGCAGGTCGTGGCCCGCTCGCAGCAGGGCTTCGACCAGGGCCTCGCGCCCGTGGCCCAGCGGCTCGCGGGCGTGCGCGTGGCAGCGCCCGTGCTTCGCGCGAACGCCGCGATCGTGGGTCCGCGCGGGCGTACCGGCATCCAGCTGTTCGGAGCGACGGAAGTGGCGGTGAAGCTGGGCGGGCTGGGCCGAACCGTCCTGTCCCAGCACAACGCGCAGGGATTCCTGTTCCTGCCGGCCTCCGTCGCGGAAGCGATCGGGACCCGGGCCGGCGAGAACGTAACCGTGCTGGCAATGGGGCACGCTCAAACTCTGCGCGTCGGCGCCGTGTTCGGGTCGGGCGCCGGCGGCGGCGCGCTCGCGTCGAGCCCGATCGCGGTCGTGCCGCTGGCGCTCGCGCAGTCCTTGACCGGCCTCACCAACCGCATCACGCAGATCTACGTCGAGCCACAGCCGGGAGCCGACTCACGGGTTCGGGCCGAGCTCCGACGAGTCGCGGGTGCGGGGCTCGACGTCGAGCCCGCCGACCACGAGCTCAAACTGCTCGAGCAGGCGGCCCGTCCCAACAACCAGTCGACCGAGCTGTTCGCCGCGATCAGCGTGATGGTCGGGTTCCTGCTCGCGCTCAACGCGATGCTCCTGACCGTCCCCGAGCGGCGGCGATTCGTCGCCGACCTGCGCATGCAGGGCTACGACTGGCGCCAGATCCTCGTCCTGCTCGCGTTCCAGGCATTCGCGCTGGGCCTGCTCGCGTCCGCCGCGGGCGTCCTGCTCGGCGACCTGCTCTCCCACGCGTTCCTGCACCGCGTCCCCGCGTACCTCATAACCGCGTTCCCGGTCGGCGGCAGTGAGATCCTGAGACCCGGGACGGTGCTGATCGCGCTCGGCTGCGGCGTGCTGGCGACGATGCTCGCCTCGCTGTCTCCGGCCCTCGACCTGCGCCCGAGTCGCCCGACCGACGCGGCGCTGCTCGACCGGGAGGGCGGAAGCGAGGTGATCGCCCACCGCACCACCGTCCAGCTCGCGTTGCTCGGCGCCGCGTCGGTCGCCGTCATCACGGCGGTCGTCCTGATCGAACCGAGACTCACGATCGCGGGCGGCGTGGCGCTCGCGGTCACGACCCTCGCGGCGATCCCCGCGCTGTTCGCGATGCTCGCCCGCGGGTTGCGCTGGACCGGCGAGCGCGTGCGCTCGAGCGCCCTGATCGTCGTCGTCTCCGAGCTTCGAGCCACGACCACGCGGGCGGTCGCGCTGGCCGGCATCGCCGCACTGGCCGTCTACGGCAGCGTCGCGATCGGCGGGGCCCGAGACGACCTGCTGCGCGGCCTGGACGCGAACTTCAGCGAATACCTCCAGACCGCCGACGTCTGGGTGACGACCGGCGGCAACGACCTCACCACCAACTCGTTCGCCCCCGACGGCCTCGCGGCGAGGCTCTCGCGGGTCCCTGCGGTCAGCTCGGTCCGTACCTACCAGGGCGGCTTCCTCGACGTCGGAGAGCGACGTATGTGGGTGATCGCGCGCCCGGCCGGGGACACCCCCCAGGTTCCCGAAAGCCAGCTCCTGCACGGGAGCGAGGCGAGCGCCTCGCGTCTGCTGCGGCGCGGTCCGTGGGCGATTGTCTCCGCGGGCTTCGCCGACGAACATCACCTCGTCGTCGGTCGCGCCTTCACGCTCCCCACCCCGACCGGGCCGGCCCGCCTGAGCGTCGCAGCGATCACGACCAACCTCGGCTGGGCGCCCGGCGCGATCACCCTCGGCCAGGGCGAGTACCAGCGCCTGTGGCGCAGCCGGGACCCCTCGGCGCTCGAGATCAGACTCCGCCCGGGATCCTCGCCGGCAGCGGCGCGACAGTCGATCCTGCGAGCCCTCGGACCCCGTCCGGGCCTGGGCGTGCAGACCTTCGCCGAACGCCAGAGCCAGTACGAGGCCGACTCTCGCCAGGGCCTCGAGGCGCTCAGCCAGATCGCGACGCTGCTGCTGATCGCCGCCGCCCTCGCCGTAGCGTCGGCGCTCAGCGCCGCGATCTGGCAGCGCCGGGCCCGCCTGGCCTCGCTGAAGATCCAGGGGTACAGCACCGCGCAGCTGTGGCGGGCGCTGCTGCTGGAGAGCGCCGTCGTGCTCGGCGTGGGGTGCGGCGTGGGGGCTGCCTTCGGTATCTACGGACACGCGCTCGCCGCCCGCTGGCTCCGCATCAGCACTGGCTTTCCGGCGCCTTTCACCGTGGGATTGCCGGGGGTGTTTCTCACTCTCGGGCTGCTGGCAATTATCGCTCTTACCGTGATTTCATTGCCCGGATTGGCCGCCGCGAGAGCCCCCGCGAGGACCAGCTTCCAAGAGTGACTTTCCTAATCCGAGACGTGCAGCACAGACTGGGCCGTGGTCGCCCTCTGCCGCCGTCCGCTGTCCGAGGCGAACGCATTCGCGACGGCGACAGCCACCTACTGGCTGGAGGTCTTCCCGCATGTGAAACGCGAGCTCGGGGTCTGGCGGCGGCAGGCCGAGCGGATCGGCAACCGGCGGCTCTCCCGGCTCGCGCTTGACACACAGACACACGAGCGCGGGAATCTCGAGGGCGCCGCGGTGTTCGCCCTGCTCGCCCCCCGCGGCTGCCGCGGCAAGGTCGTGCGAGCGGCCGTCGCGTTCCAGGCCTTGTATGACTTCCTCGACACCCTCGCCGAGCTCCCGGTCGAGGATCCGGTGGCGAACGGCCGGCTCCTGCACCTCGCGCTGCTCGACGCGCTCGATCCGGGCGCGACCCCGAGCGGCGGCTATCTGGACGGCTGCGGCTTCTCTCGCCACGAGGAAGGCTATGTCGAGGCGCTGATCACGACCTGTCGCGGGGCGCTCGCGGCGCTACCGGGATACGCCCACGTCGCTGCGCCCGCGCTCGAGGCGGCGACGATGATGGTCGAGTACCAGAGCCTCAACCACGTCACCGCGAGCGGCGGTCCCGAGAGCATGCGGCGATGGGGGCGCTCGATCGTACCCGCGCGGAGCGGGCTGCTCTGGTGGGAGGCCGCCGCCGGAGCGGCCTCCTCGCTGGGTGTCTTCGCGCTCCTCGCCGCGGCCGCCTCGCCCCGCCTCGACCCCCACCTCGCCGAGGCGACCGCCGAGGCGTATTTCCCCTGGGTGGGGGCGCTGCACGTCCTGCTCGACAGCCTCGTCGATCTCGAGCGCGATCTGGGCAGCGGAGATCACAGCCTTGTTTCCCACTATTCGTCCTCCGCGCATGCTGCGGAGCGTCTCGGCGCGCTGGCCGCCGAGGCCGCCGGGCGGCTGCGAGCGCTGGGCCCGGGGCATGGGCTGATCCTCAGCGCGATGGCCGGTTTCTACCTCGCGCGGCCCGCCGCCACTGGGACTTTCGCGGCGCCCGCGGCGCGCCGGATCGTCGCTGAGCTGGGGCCGTGGACGGCCCCAGCGATGGCAATACTCAAGGCACGGCGGCTCGCCGGAGCCGCGTCTCGAAAGTCAAGTAGTGGACTTTCCACTTGCCTGAATCGCACGGTGAAGTGAATGATCGATTTCGACCCCGGGGGGCATACGAATGACTGGCAGCAACATTTCCATCGAGCTGACACGCCCACAAATCGACCGAGTCGTACGCGAATCGGGACGCGGCAGCGGTGTCGCCAGCCTGCTGCGCGGGCTGACCGAAGACGACACGCTCGCCTCCCGCTACGAGTCCCTCTCGGAGAGCCCGCGGCTGTCGCGCTCCCTGCTGCTCGGGCTGCTGGTGCTCGCGACCTTCCCCGAAGACGGAGGCTCCCTGGCCGTGACCGATGTCGCGACGCGCCTCGGCATGAGCCCGAGCACGACCCACCGCTACATGACCACCCTGCTGGCCGTCGGTCTGCTCGAGCAGGATCCCCGCACGCGACGCTACAGGCTTCCGGCGGAGGGTTGATGGCCCGTCTTCCTCGTCGTCCGTTCCGTCGCCGCTGTGGGGGTCCGCGCTCGGTCTACCTCTGCGCAACCTCTCCGGCGACCGGCCGCCACGCCCATCGCGGACTGCTCGAGGACCGCGTCCGCACCGGCTGCTGCCGACGCGCCGGCTTCGCGGGGCGCGGCTTCGGCCGCGAGCGCCGCCGCGAAGCACGCTGATCTCGACGCCCGCGCCCTCCCGCGCCGCTACAGACCCATCGCGTGGACGGCCGCCAGGCCCGCCCACTCGCCGTACGGCGCGAAGAACTCGCGAACCTGGCCTTCCTCGGCGATCGCCTCGGGATCTCCCCCCGAGAGACGTCGCCCGACGAGCTTGAGCAGGTTCAGGTCTCCCGCCGGCAGCTGGTCGTGGCGACCCTGCCCGCCGAGCGCCATCATCTCGACCGTCCAGGGTCCGATCCCGGGGATCGCCCGCAGCCGTTTCCAGCCGTCCTCGTGGCGATCGCCGTACAGGTCGATCCGTCCCCGCGCCACCTCGCGCGCAGCCTTCGTGAGCGTGATCGCGCGGCAGCCCGCGAGATCGTAAGACTGGAGCAGCGCCGGCGAGGTGCCCGCGAGGCGCTCGGCGGCGGGCATGTCCGCGAGCGTCGAGTGACCGCCGTCCCAACCGACCCAGCGTCGCCCGAGGGCGCCCAGGATGCGGCGCTCGATCGCGGCCGCGCGCTCGTACTCGATCAGCTGCTCGCAGATCGCGCAGACGAGCGCCTCGAACGGGTCGGGCCGACCCGAGACGCGCAGCCACGGCCGCGTGCGAACCGAGCGCCCGATCAGGGGGTCGCGCGAGAAGCGCCGCAGGAACGGCCGCTGGTCGAAGTCCAGGCCGAGCGCGAAACGCATCCGGGCGATGCCGTGCCGAGCCGCCTCCCGGGACGGGGCTCGGGCTCCGAGCAGCACCCGATCGCCGCCGGTCTCGGCGGCCCGCACCAGCACGGGCTGCTCGCCGAGGTGCAGCAGCCGCTCGAGCACGCCGCCGCGGCGCCTGACCATCCCGTCCATCCCGCTCCGCCGCGGCAGCCGGAAGGGGCCCGCCGGGACGATCTCCTCGCGCAGCTCGACGGGGCCGCCCACGGCGGCGCCCTCAGCGGGCCGAGCCCGAACCGCCGCCGAGCAGATGCACGTCGAGCAGCAGCGAGCGGCTGCCGACGATCTGCAGGCGCTCGGCGACCCCGGCGGCGGCACCCACGCGCCCGGAGAGCCTGCGGCCCGAGGCGCCCCTGGCAAGCGCGCGCCGGTGACGTCTGCCGACGAGCCCGACGACGGCCGCTCCGGCGACGAACCCGCCCGCGGCAGCAGCGGCGGCCTGGACGGACGGAAGCGTCGTGCGACGCGAAGCCTCGAGGCCCCCGCCGGCCGGCGCGGGGCTCACTAGCTCGCCCTCGTCGACCGGAACGGGCAGCACGCCGATGTCGGGCTCCTCGCTCACTCGCGGGAGTGTAGAGGTCGCCTCAGATCGCTTCGCCGGCGGGCTCGGCGTCGCCCAGCGGGCGCTTGTACACCCGGTAGCGCTTGACGACCCGGCCGCCCATCGCTTCCATGCCGCGGTTCATCGCGGTGTTCGTCTCGAGGATCCAGCCCATCTCGCCGCCGTCCTGGGGCGTGCGTTCGGCGGCGTTGTAGTGCTCCTCGTACAGCGCCGCCGCGACGCCGGTGTGCTGGTGCTCGGGTTTGACGCCGAGGAAGCCCACGCGCACGCGGTCGATCCGTTTCGACTTCGTCAGGAACTTCCACCAGCCGAGCGGCAGCAACCGGCCCTTCATCTGCTCGAGGACCTGGTTGAGGTCGGGCACGGTGATCGCCATCCCGACGACCTCCCCCGTGTCCTCTTTCTCGGCGATCATGAACCAGTTCTTGTCGTAGGCGAGCTGCAGGTCCAGGTGGTACGCGTCCAGATCGGCCTTCGAGTACGGGACGAAGTCCCAGTTCTTCGCCCACGCCTCGTTGTAGACCGCGCCGAAGAAGTCGAGGTCTTTGCGGAGCTGGCGCCGACGCATCGGGCGGATGCGGATCCCGTGCTCGGTGCGGGACTTCTCGGCGAGCTCCCAGATCACCGGCAGCACCTCGCCCCGGTTCGTCACCTCCAGGTTCCACATCTGCAGGTCCATCGCCTTCGCCATCCCGGCCCGCTCCATCATCTCCGGGTACCAGGGCGGGTTCCAGGGCTCGAGGATCATCGGGCGCAGGTCGAAGCCCTCGACCAGCATCCCCCCCTCGTCGTTGAGCGCGAAGCTCGCCGGCCCGAGCATCCGCTCGCAGCCGTGCTCGCGCAGCCAGCCCTCCGCCGCGGTGAGCAGCGCCTCCAGCACCTCGTCGTCCTGCTCGAACTCGAGGAAGCCGAACCAGCCCCAGCGCGAGTCGTGGTGGTCGTTGAAGGCGTGGTTGACGTGGGCGGTGACGCGCCCGACGACGCGTCCGTCGCGGCGGGCGAGGAAGTACTCGCCTTCGCCGTGCGTGAAGAACGCGTTCAGCCGCTTGCTCAGGAACAGCCTCCGCTCCAGCTTGAGCGGAGGCACCCACAGCGGGTGGTTAGCATGCAACCCGAAGGGCAGGTCGATGAAGGCCCGCAGGTCTCGCCCGCCCCTGACCGCTGTCACCTCGACGCTCACCGGGAAGCCACCCTATATGCCCACCTCCACCGACGTCTTCGCCAAGGTCAAAGGCCACGAGCGCGAGGAGCTGCTGCGCGCCGCGCGCGAGGCGGACGTGCTGCCCTACTTCCACGTCCTCACCTCGCCCGCGATGCCGGTCGTGGAGATGGAGGGGGCCGAGCGGATCATGCTCGGCTCCAACAACTACCTGGGCCTGACCGGCGACGAGCGGGTGCTGGCGGGCGCCGAGCAGGCGCTGCACCGCTACGGCACGGGTCTGACGGGCTCGCGGCTGCTGAACGGGACGATCCCCCTGCACCTCGAACTCGAGGAGGAGATCGCGCAGTGGATGGGCACCGAGTCGGCGCTCGTCTTCAGCACCGGCCATCAGGCGAACCTCGGCGCGCTCGGCACCCTGCTCGGGCCGGGCGACACCGTGATCGTCGACTCCGCCGACCACGCCTCGATCCTCGACGGCTGCCTGCTCTCGCGCGCCAAGCTGCGCCCGTTCCGGCACAACCGCCTGGACAAGCTCGAGAAGATGCTGCAGCGCGCCCAGAGCGACGGCGGCGGGGTCCTCGTCGTCGTCGACGGGGTCTTCTCGATGGAGGGCGACATCGCGCCGCTGCACGAGATCTGCGAGCTCTGCGAGCGCTACGGCGCACGGCTGATGGTCGACGAGGCCCACGGCGCCGGAGTCCTCGGCGCGGCCGGCGCGGGCACCAGCGAACTGCTCGGCGTGGCCGACCGCGTCGACCTGCGGATCGGCACGTTCTCGAAGTCGCTGGCCTCCTGCGGGGGCTTCGTCGCGGGCACCGAGGAGGTCATCGACTACCTGCGGATCTCCTCGCGCGCCTTCCTCTTCACCGCCTCGGCCGTCCCGGCGGCGGTCGGAGCGGCGCTCGCCGCGCTGCGAGTGCTGCGCTCGGGGGACGGCCCGGCCCTCCTGGAGGCCGTCCTGGCCCGAGCCGAGCGTCTGCGCGACGGCTTGGAAGAGCGCGGCTTCGCCGTCGTGCAGCCCCAGCCGGTCCCCGCCGAGCTGGGCGTGCAGCTCGGCGCCCCCGGCATCCGCGCGGGCGCCGACGGAAGCCACTCGATCGTGACGCCGATCGTGCCGGTGCTGGTCGGCGACGACTGGAAGGCGGCGCTCCTGTGGAAGGCCCTCTACGACGCCGGCGTGTTCGTCAACACGGCGCTGCATCCGGCCGTGCCGCCCGGCGGGGCGATGCTGAGGACGAGCGTGATGGCGACCCACGACGACGCCACGATCGACCGCGCGCTCGAGACCTTCGCGTCGGTCAAGCGCGCCTTCGAGGCCGAGCACGGGCCGCTGCCGGGACCCGGCGAGCACTGACCCCGCGCCCGGACAGGTCAGCCGACTTGTCCATTTCTTCACAAGTCGCGGGGCGAAAGAAAAAGCCCGCTTCTAGCGTACGAACGGACCGCTCCGGCGTTGACCGCGCGGCCAGTCGTCGCATAGCTTCCAGATGCGCTCTGCATGACCGTTCGGGGGGCACGCCCTGAACGACATAAGTAGTCCGAAGGGTGATCTGCCGGGACGGCCGCGCCCGGCCGCAGATCGACCCTGTGCGGTCATAGAGGGCGCGCCCACACGTCCAAAATCGAGCAAGCATGTTGCCGGCGGCGCGAGCTTCGCACCGGCAACGGGGAGATGCGAAGAATGAACGCGACAGCGACGGTTGCCCCTGCCGGTCCTCAGTACATGCGCGCGCTGGAACGCGCCAACCAGGTCCGACTCGCCCGCGCCGATCTCAAGCGCCGGGTCGCCCTAGAGGACGTCGAGGTGGCGGAGGTGATCCTCGACTGCCCCTGGGAGGCTCAGAGCATGGCCGTGGGCGACCTGCTGATGAGCCAGCGCCGCTGGGGCCAGACACGCTGCCGGAAGTTCCTTGCGCAGGTCCCGATGTCCGAGAAGAAGACGATCGGCTCGATGACCGAGCGTCAGCGCCGTACCCTCGCGATGATGCTGACGGCCGCCAAGCGCGGCCGCTCCTACGGCGAGGAAAGCGGCCTGAGCTTCGTTACGGACACCCTGACGAGAGCGTGAGCTCCCACCAGCCGGCGAGCATCCCGACCAAGCCGAGGCGGGGGCGGACCTCCCAGACCCCGCAGCCGCCCTGGCCGAGGTCGCGGACCGGCACCCGGTAGTAGCGGTAGCGACCCGGTTCCAGGCGCATCCTTTCGAGCAGCTCGGCGGCGCGGCGCTCGTGCTCGCTGCGCCGCGCGGCCCGCGCGCGGAGCTCCTGCACGCGCGCCGCGAGCCGGTCGCGCGAGCGCTCCAGCTCGCCGAGTCCGGGCAGGCACGGCCCGGCGGGGGCGGCCGGCCGCTCCGGGAAGGCGGGGGGCGCAGCGAGGTAGGGGAAGCGGTCGGCGAGGATCGCGGAGAGCTCGTTCTCGAGCTTCGCGATCTGCGCCCGGAGCGTGGCCCGGGCGGCGCGCTCGGCGGCGGGCGGCGCCTCGGTCGTCGTCCTCGCTGTCGCGATCGCGGCGTACAGCGGCTCCTCCGCCTCGGCGACGGCTCGTTCGCGACCGGCTGGCTGGTGGCTGCGCTGGAACAAATCCCTCTCCTCAGGCAGGCCTACGCAAGCGATCTTACCATCGCGGGGAACCCCCGATCGCGGCCTCACGAGGCGCGCAGCGCATTCGCGGCCGACCACAGGGCCTCTTCCGCGAACAGCTCCGGCACGCCGGGAACCTGGACCGTGAAGAGCGCGAGCCGGACCGTCCCGCGGCGGGCGCAGTGACCCGGGGCGCGCTCGCCGAAGAGGACCGCGAGCGCCGACTCGCCGTCGGCCACCACCAGGCGCCCGGCGGGCAGCAGGGGCGGATCCGCGCCGCGGCCGAGCCGCTCTCCGTCGCTGCTGAGACGAATGCCGAGCGGTCCCTCCACGGTGTCCGCGTCGAGCGCCCAGACCGGAACGCCCGTGTCGAGCAGAGCCACGAGGAGGATGTCCTCGAGCATGCCGCCGCTGAGGAAGCCGCCGTGCAGCATCCGCTCCAGCACGGCCTCCTCGATCGGGGTGCGGTCGACGTCGGGGTCAACCCCGACCTGGCGGAAGAAGACGCGGTAGGCGGCCGGCAGCGGCTCGCGGCGGATGCCGATCGCGCGCGCTCCGCGAACCCGGTTGGAGAGTTCGCGCAACCGCGCCTGGACGTCCGGCGGGGAGTCGCCGGTGAGCGACCCCGACCGGCCGACCTCGATGACGCTCGAGAGCAGGCGCAGGCCCGGAAGCTCCAGGGCGACCTCGGCCGCCAGCCAGCCCTCGCAGGGCCCTCCCCCCTCGCCCTCCGCCCCGGGGGCGCTCATCCCGCGCCTTCCGGCGCGGCCGCGAGCGCGGCGACCCGGCGGCGCAGGGTCGCGCGCGCAGCCCCCCCGAGCAGCGCGCGGCTCTGCACCGCGCCTCCGCGCCCGATGAAGCTGACCTGGGGGCAGCTCGCGATCTTGTAGAGCGCCGCGAGGACCCCGTCGCGGTCGATCCCGACCGGGAAGGTGAGCCCCCGCGAGCGGATCATCGAGCGCAGGTCGCCGGTCGAGCCCTTGATCGAGACGGCCGCGAAGCGCACCCTCGGGAACTCCGGTCCCAGCGCCTGCATGTCGCTGAGCACGTTCGCGCACGAGCCTTCGTCGACGAACAGCGCGAGCACGACGGGACCCCGTTCGTAGAGCTCGCAGACGTTGAGGATCTCGGGGCCCCGCTCCTTGCAGGCCGGGACGTTGCCCGCCGCCCCCTCGCCGGCGCGGGTCGCGACGTCGGCGTCGCCCTTCAGGTTCCCGGTCGCGAGCGGCACGGCGAACGGGGGGACCGTCTTGCCGGGCGCGATCCCGCTCGCCCCGTTCGGCTTCGTGACGAGCGTGTTGACCGTGATCAGGATCACGATCACGATCGCGAGCAGGCCGACGTAGCGCCCGTAGCGGGGCAGCTCGAGCACAGACCTCGCCGGCGCCTCGCGGGCAGGGCGCCCCTCCCCGTCTCCGCCGGGACCCTCGCGCGAAGCGCCCCCGCGGGGCTCCTCGGGGGGCGGCGGTTCAGGCCCCGCCATGACCCGAGCCGGGACGCCACGCGGCCAGTCTCGCGAGCGTCGCGCGGCGCCGCACCGGACGCCCGGCGCGGGCTCCGCTGCGCTCGGCGAAGACGAGCGCGGCCGGCAGCGCGACGAGCACGCCGAGCAGCGAGACCGCGAGGTCGATGAGCGTCACGAGGCCGAAGTCGCGCAGCATGCGGATGTCCGAGAGGACGAGCACGCCGAAGCCGAAGATCGCGGTCGCCGCGGAGGCGGCGACGGCCGCCCCGGTCCGCTCGTAGCTTCGCCGCAGCGCCTCGACGGTCGAGCGCCCCGCGAGGCGCTCCTGACGGTGGCGCTCTGCGAGCAGGACGCTGAACTCGGTCGAGATCGCGATCACGAGCGCTCCGAGCGTCACCGACATCGGGTTCAGCGGGACGCGGAGCGCGAACAGGACGAGCGCCGACCAGCCCGTCGCGAGCACGATCGGGACGAGCGGGACGAGCGCGCGGCGGCGGTCGCCGCGGAAGGCCAGCAGCAGCACGAGCGCGACCGCGGCGAGGCCCGCCAGGAGGGTCTCCAGGCGCCGCCACGGATCGGCCACCTGCGAGCCCGACTGGGCCGCGAGCACTGGCAGGCCGACGAGATCGGCCGAGACGCCGGCGGGCGGGTGAAGCTCGGCCCGCATCGCTTCGATCAGGCGCTGCTGGTCTGAGAGGCTCATCAGGCGGATCCCGAAGGAGAGCGTCGCGAAGTTGCGATCGGCGGTGATCACGTCCTGGGAGAAGTATGGCGGGATCGTCCCGAGCAGCCCCTGGACCGCTTCTGCGGAGAGCTTCGCGGAGCCGCTCTGAGACGACGCTCCCGACTGGAAGAGATCGGGCAGCGAGAAGGCCGGGCAGAGCCGCGCGCGGCGGCAGCCGCGCGCCTCGCTGTACCCGAAGCGCGCGAGCACGCGGCGCTGGTAGGCGGTCATCCATTCGATCGTCGCGGGCGAGGCGAGGTTGTGGGTGGGTGAGCTCTTCACCAGCACGGCTACTTCACCGCCCACGCCGGTCGTGCGCTCGAGCGTGTTGAGGGCCTGGAGCGAGCCGAGGTTCTGAGGGACGAGCTTGGTGATGTCGGTCTCGACCTTCGTCTGGGTGTCGAGGCCCCAGCCGAGCGCCGCGAGGGCGAGCCCGACGCCGAGCACGCGCCCGGGCCGGCGCAGCGCCGGTCCGAGGGCGAAGCGGGTGACCGCCCGCGTCAGGGGGTTCTCACGCAGCAGCTCGCCCGCTCCCCGCCAGGAGGAGGCCAGGGCGCCGAGCGGCGCCCCGGCCGGATGCCCGCTCACCACGGCCCCCCGCCACGGCCCGAGCGAGAGCGCGGCCGCGCCCGCCGTGAGCGCGCACAGGAGCGCGATCGCGAGACCGGCGACGAGCAGCACGCCGAAGCCGCGCACCATCGGCACGGGCGAGAGCAGCAGCACGAGCATCGCCGCCGCGCTCGCGGCGGCGGCGGTCGCGATCGTCGGCGCGCCCGCCGCCGCGGCTCGCTCCAGCGCCCGCCCGCGGTCGCCGTCCCCGGCCGCGGCGAGTTCCTCCCCCGCGCGGGACTGGAACTGGATCGCGTAGTCGACCGCGAGGCCGATCAGGACCGGCAGCACGGCGATCGAGGCGACCGTCAGCGAGGCGCCGACGGCCGCCAGGCCCCCGAAGGTCACCGCCGCGGCGAGCAGGGCGAGCGCGAGCGGCAGCAGGCGCGGGCGGCCGGTGAAGATCAGGCCGAGCGTGGCCGCCATCAGGATCAGGACGGCGATCAGGAGCAGCTCGATCGAGCTCGTGAACGATTTCGTCAGATCCGAGACGATCACGGGCTCGCCCGTGACGAGGTAGCGGGCGCCGGCCGTCTGCAGGCGCCACTGCCCCATCGCGACCGCTTCGCGGATCGTCGCGATCGTCTCGTTGCGCACGTGCTGGGAGAGGCCGGGCCTCATCCGCACCGCGACCAGCGCGGCGTCCCGGCTCGGGAAGAGGTAGGCGAAGCGCTGCTTGGGCGTCCCGGCGGGCTTCGAGGAGTCGAACACGACGTCGGAGATGAACCCCTTGTCCTGCAGGGTCGGCGCGGAGGTCAGGCCGTAGGAGAGGGCGAGCGAGAAGAGGCGCGAGCGGTAGCCCGCTTCGGCGACCCTTTTCGCTTCCGCCCCGAGGGAGCGGGCTTCGGAGGCGCTGCGCCCGCGGGCGAGCGCGGCGCGACGGACCGAGCGTTCGGCCGCGCGGCCGCGGGCGCTCGCCTGGGCGTTCAGCGTCGTGAGCTGTTCGTCGATCCGGGCGACGGCCTCGTTCAGGAACGTGCCCGGACCGAAGACGACCTTGACGCTGCCGAGCCGCCCGAGCCGCGCGCAGGGTCCGCCGAGGCCCCCCTCGGCGGGCAGTGCCTTGGCCGGCACGCGGCCCGACAGACAGCCCTCGAGGCCGATCAGCCGCTCGAGGTCCGAGCCGAGCACGATCCGCTGCAGGTCGCCGTGGACGAGCACGGCGATCGGCTCTTCGCCGAAGTGGCGGTAGTAGCTCTGGGTCGCGCGGTAGCTCCCGTTGGAGGGCGAGACGAAGCTGCTCGTCGCCGCGGTCGGCTGCAGCTGCAGGGCGAGCGCCGCACCGCCGACGCCGAGCACGCCCGCGACGGCGAGGACGAGAACGGCGCGCCTGGCCGACCCGCGTGCGAGCTTGCTGAGCAGCCTTGCGCTCGTCATCGCCCGCGGGCGCCGGCGGAGCGAGGCCGGACGGCCCCGCGCCCGGCGCTACTCCATCCCGAGCGGGCCGATCGACTGGCCGGAGAGGAACTGCCGCACGAACGGGTTTTCCGACGCGAACAGCTCCTGAGCGGGGCCCGTTTCCACGATTCGCCCCTTCCACAGCACGGAGATGTGCTCGGCCACGCGCCGCGCCGACATGATGTCGTGGGTGATCACGACGTAGCAGCCGCCGTTCTCGGCGTGGACTTCCTTGATCAGCTCGCAGAGCAGGGCGGTGCGAACCGGGTCCAGGCCCGAGTCGGGCTCGTCGAACAGCACGATGTCCGGTTCCATCACGAGCGCCCGCGCGAAGCCGGCGCGCTTGCGCATCCCGCCGGAGAGCTCGTTCGGCATCTTCTCGTTGGCGTTGCCGAGGCCGACCTCCTTCAGGCGCCTGTTGACGATCTCGGCGATCTCCTCGTCGCCCTTCTCGGTGTGCTGGCGCAGCGGGAAGGCGACGTTGTCGTAGAGGTTCATCGACCCGAACAGGGCCCCGTCCTGAAAGAGCACGCCGAACTTCTTGCGCAGCTCGAAGAGGTCCGCGTCGGGCAGGCTCGGGATCGAGTGGCCGTGGACGATCACGTCCCCCTGGTCGGGATAGAGCAGGCCCACGATGTGCTTGATGCAGACCGACTTGCCGGTGCCCGACGGCCCGAGGATCATCGAGATCTTGTTCTCCGGCAGGCCCATGTTCAGCCCCCGCAGGACCTGGTTTCGCCCGAACGCCTTGTGGACGTCGATGAATTCGATCGCGTCCGGTGTGTCGGTTGCCCGGATCGTGCCGGTGTGGTAGCGGAACTCGTCGTCGTCGTGGCGCTCTTCCTCGCGCGTGATCCGCAGTTCCGTCGCCGTCGGCGCGGGCTCGGACGGCGACGCGTCCTGCCCCGACGGGGCCCCGAAGTCGCTCTCCCCGCCCGGCTCGACGGGAGCCGGCGGGTGATGTGAGATCTGCCCCGTCTCTTCGGCGTCGTGCTCTTCGACGGTGCGGAAGGTCGGCTCGGGGGCGCCCTCGCCGCCCTCGTGCGGACCGCCGGTCGGCTCGTCGCTCATCGCCTCACCCGCCGATCGGCGCGCGCGGGTTCGCGCCCCAGAAGATCTGGGTCCCGAGCATTCCGATCACGTGCACGAGGACCAGGTTCAAGACCATCGACTTGGCGGTCGCCTTGCCGACCCCGACTGGGCCGCCGCTGGCGTTGTACCCGTAGTAGCACGCGACGAGCACGATCGCCGTCGCCATGAACATCGCCTTTATCAGGCTGTACAGGAAATCCGGTGGATTCTGGAACTGCCAGAAGATCAGGAAGTAGCCGCCGGAGGAGACGTATCCGATCTGATCGACGACCGCTATGTAGGAGGCCAGGAAGGCCGCTCCGATCCCCGCCATGTACATGAACGGGAGCACCAGCCAGGAGGCCAGCAGGCGGGTCGCGCAGAGGAACGTCATCGAGTTGATGCCCATCACCTCGAGCGCGTCGATCTCGTCGGAGATCCGCATCGCGCCGAGCTCGGCGACGATCCCCGTGCCGACCTTCGCGGACATCATGTAGCCGAACGCGTAGGGCGTGATCTCGCGCAGGTCGCACCACGCCGTGAACACGCCCGAGTAGGCGGGCGCGCCCTGCGCGGCGGTGAAGTAGGCGCCCTCGATCCCGCACTGCAGGCCGAGGATGAACATCAGCGTCCAGATGATCGTCGTCGAGCCGACGATCAGGATCCCGCACTGGCGCAGCGACTCGCCGAAGAAGCGGAAGACGCGAAGCCCGTAGACGTCGCGCACGATCGTGCCCGTGAAGCGCCCGATCTCGCCGGTCGCCTCAAGCCATTCGCGGGGCATCGCGAGGAGCTCGTTCATCTACTTGATCACCAGGATCTGAGGGTGGGTGGCGAGCAGCGTCTGCGTGAAGACGTAGTCGAAGGAGAAGATCGCGGTGAAGGCGAGCACGACGGCCTCGTTGACGGCCCGCCCGACGCCCTCGGCGCCGCCGGACGCGGACATGCCCTTGTAACAGCAGACGATCGCGATGATCGCGCCGTAGATCGTCGTCTTCAGGACCGAGCCCCAGAGGTCGGTCGTGGAGGCGTTGGCGAACAGCGTCGCCCAGAAGGGACCGAGCGCCTGCCCGTTGACGAGCTCGGCGATGATCCCGCCGAAGATCCCGAACAGCAGCGCGTAGATGTCGAACAGGCCGGTGACCAGCATCAGGGCCAGGAAGCGCGGCACGACGAGGTTCTTGACGGGGTCGACGCCGAGCACCTGCAGGGCGTCGAGCTCCTCGCGCACCTTGCGGGCGCCGAGGTCCGCGGTGATCGCCGTGCCGGCGACGCCGGCGACGACGATCGCCGTCACGCTCGGGCCGATCTCGCGCACGGCGCCGAGCACGAAGAACCCGCCGAGGCGGTCCAGGGCGCCGAAGATCGTCAGGAAGTTGGCCGCCTGCAGGCCCGGCGCGGCGTAGCAGATGCAGACCGTCGAGACGAGCAGCGGGAACCAGCAGAGCCGCAGCGCGAACAGGAACTGGGAGACGAACTCGCCGCCGTACGGGTAGGGCGGGCGCAGGGCAGACCAGATGGTCTTGCCCGTCAAGATCATCATGTCCCCGAATTCCTCGAGCAAGTGCCTCGCAGACGGGAAAATCCGCTCGGCGACCCCGCGAACCATCTCTGCCTGGCCCTTCCTCTCCTCGCGACGGGTGGTCGGGGGTAACTCTACGCCATGAGCGGATGGGATGCCCACCCTCCCGCCGGCGCCGAAGCTCCTGCACCCACTGGTAATGTGCCTCGATCGTGCCGGGGAGATGGAGAGTCCTCTTGGGGAACGACGGACAGGCCCGCGGCCCGCGCCGCGGCGCGCCCGCCCGGGCGGCTGCAGCCGGACTCTGCCTGGCCGCCGCGGCGGCGACGCTCTCGGGCTGCGGAGGAGGCTCGCAAGCGACCGCCGGCGAACCGTCCGCAAGCTTCGAGGTCAAGCTCGCGGGCGCGAGCTTCCCCGCCAAGCAGTCGGTCGCCAAGGTCGAGACGCTGCAGCTGACGGTTGAAAACACGGGCGAACACGCGATCCCGAACGTGGCGGTCACGGTCGACTCGTTCAACTACGCCTCGAGCTTCGCCGGCCTGGCCGCGAACAAACGACCGGTGTGGGTGATCGAACGGGGACCGGGGACGCCCGCCAAGCTTCCCGTCGAATCCCAGGAAGTCAGCATCCCCGGCGGCGCCCAGACCAACTACGTCAACACGTGGGCGCTGGGCCGCCTGGCGGCGAACCGGAAGCGCACGTTCAGCTGGCGGGTCGTGCCGGTCAAGAGCGGCTCCTACACGGTCCGCTACTCGGTCGCCGCGGGCCTCGCGGGCAAGGCCAAAGCTCAGCTCGCGGGAGGCGGCCCCGCCTCGGGCAGCTTCCGCGTGCAGATCGCGGGCGCCCCCGCGGTGACGCACGTGGACCCGAAGACCGGCAAGGTCGTGCCGGGCGTCTACCCCGTCTCTCCGTAGCGACCCGGACCCCGCGCTCGGCCGTTTAGCCAGGTGTCCAACGAGGGCTCCGGCGGTTTCGCCAATCGGTGATCCCCTCCCGGCCGGTTGGGATTACGATTGGGAGGGCCTCGCGCGCGACGAGCGCGCACGCCCTTGCGACCTTGAAAAGGCCGGCACGGAGCGCCGGCCGACCGTCACCACTTCCCAGGAGGGATTCGACCCACTCATGCCCAGGACCCGCCAGCAGAACGTAACCGCCGCGCAGTGGAGCGCCAACGGCGCCGCGCTCGGCTCGATGGACCTCACGATGCCCGACAACCAGGTGTTCGGCGCGAACGTGTTCTCCCCCGCCGTGCAGCGCAGCCGCCTGCCCAAGCACGTCTACAAGGCGCTGCACCGCACGCTCGCGCGCGGCGAGGCCCTCGACACGACGCTGGCCGACTCCGTCGCGCAGGCGATGAAGGAATGGGCGATGGAGAAAGGCGCGACCCACTACACGCACTGGTTCCAGCCGCTGACCGGCTCGACCGCCGAGAAGCACGACTCCTTCTACGCGCCCTCCGGGGACGGCACCGCGATCGCGGAGTTCTCCGGCAAGGAGCTGATCCAGGGCGAGCCGGACGCCTCCTCGTTCCCGACGGGCGGCATCCGCGCGACCTTCGAGGCTCGCGGCTACACGGCGTGGGACCCGACCTCGCCGGCCTTCATCCTCGAGAACCCGAACGGCGCGCTGCTCTGCATCCCGACCGCCTTCACCTCTTGGACGGGCGAGGCGCTCGACCACAAGATCCCGCTGCTGCGCTCGATGGACGCCCTCTCGGGGGCCGCGATCCGCGCGCTGGAGCTGCTCGGCGTCGAGGGCGCCTCGCGCGTCTTCACGACGATCGGCTGCGAGCAGGAGTACTTCCTGATCGACGAGCAGTACTACTTCGAA
>Ga0134125_10000613_pt1 | contig 47247 bp, 38 predicted proteins | sample KB31751_FD_96464 | JGI IMG/M metagenome (GOLD analysis project Ga0134125, IMG submission 96464) | Terrestrial soil microbial communities with excess Nitrogen fertilizer from Kellogg Biological Station, Michigan, USA - KB3-175-1 | ecosystem: Environmental > Terrestrial > Soil > Unclassified ...
AGCGCGACGTGACGATGATCTGCGTGTCGCGCGCGCCGGTCGAGAAGCTGGCGGCGTACAAGCGCCGGATGGGGTGGGGGTTCACCTGGGCGTCGTCGCTGCGCAGCGACTTCAACTTCGACTTCGGCGTCTCGTTCACCGAGGCCCAGCAGCGCGACGGCGCCGAGTACAACTTCCGCCGGGTCGAGCACCCGCCCGACGAGCTGCCGGGCCTGAGCGGGTTCATCCTCGACGGCGGCGTCGTCTACCGCACGTACTCGGCGTACGCGCGCGGGCTCGACATCATCGACAACGTCTACCAGCTGCTCGACCGCGCGCCGAAGGGCCGCGACGAGGCCGACGGGGACGACTGGGTGCGGCGGCGCGACGAGTACCCGGCGCGCTGAGCGCGCGCGCGGACGGGAGCGACGGCAGTGGCGCGATCGACGTGGACACCCTCGCGCTCGACGCCGCCGGCACGCATGCGTCCTTGCGCGGCTCGCTCGCGCTCGGCGCCACGCTCACGGCGGATCTGCGCGGCGAGCTGCACTCGCCGGAGCTGGCGCGCGTCGCCGGCTTCGCGCTTCCCGGGCTGCACGGCCGCGTCGACGCACACGCGCACCTCGTCCGCACCTCGTCGCATACCTACGTCGACGCCGCGGCGACGGCGCGCAGCGTGCGCTACCGCGCGCTGCACCTCGCGTCGCTCGACGGCCACGTCCACGTCGCCGATGGCGCCGGCCGCGTCGTCCTGCACGCCCGGGGCGCGGGCCCGTCCGGCCTGCGCGCCGAGCTCGAAGCGCACGGCGCACGGCTGCCCGGCGAAGGCGCCGGGGGTCTCGAAGGCACCATCGATCGTGTCCACCTCGGCACGCGCGAGCAGGCCTGGCAGCTCACCGCGCCGGGCCGCGTGCGCGTCGACCGCCGTGCGATCACGGCCGCGCTCGCGCTCGCGTCCGCGGGCCAGACGCTCACGCTCGACGGCGCGCTCGAGCGCGGCCGCCGACGAGCTCTCACCGCCACGCTGCGCGGCCACGCGTTCGAGCTCGCACGCCTGCGTCCGCTCCTGCCACCGTCGCTGCGCGCGCTGTCCGGCGCCGCCGACCTGACGGTGACGCTCTCGGGCGCCCCACGCGCCGCCGCGCTCACCGCGCACGGGGAGGCGCGGCTCGGCACCGCCGGCAGCGGCGGCGTGCTCGACGGCGACCTCAGCGCCACCGTCGACACGGCGCGGGCGTGGCGCGATCCGTTGCGCGCGCTCGTGCGCACCAGGCCGCTGTCGCTGCGCGTGCGCGGCCACGCCCTCGACCTGGCGCAGCTGCCGCTCGACGCGCTCCGTGACGGCGCCGTGCAGCCCGGCCGGCTCGACCTGTCGCTCGACGCGCACGGGACCCTCCGCGACGCCACCGCGGCGCTGCACGCGACCGCGCGCGGGATCCACGTCGCCGCCGTCGACGGCATCGAGGTCGTCGCCGACGGCCGCTACGAGCACGGCCGCGCGCGCCTGACGCTGAGCGGCACCGTCGCCGGCCAACCCGCCGTCGCCGCGACCGCGCAGTCGCGCTTCGCGCTCGACGAGCTGCTCGACGGCCACGACCTCCCCGTCGACGCCGAGGTCACCCTGCCCGCGTTCGATCTGTCGCGCGCCGGTCCCCTGTCCGGCATCGTCGAGGGCCAGGCCGCGGTGCGCGGCACGCTCGCGCACCCGATCGCGCGCGCCGAGCTGCACGGCCGCGATCTACGGGGCTCCGAGCTGCGCCTCTCGACGCTCGCCGCGCGCGCCGGCTGGGACGGCCGCGCCCTCACCGCCACCGTCGACGCCGCGCAACCGTCGGGCGGCACGCTGCACCTCGACGCGTCCCTCCCCGCCGACGCCGACGCCGCCGCCCGCGCGACGCTGCGCGCCGACGCGTTCGGCTTCGCCGTCGAGGACGTCGGCCGCGTGCTCCGGCTCGAAGGCGTCCTCGCCGGCGACCTCGTGCTCGCCGGCTCGCGCCATCGGCCGACGCTCGCCGGCACGCTGCGCCTCGACCACGGCGCCTTCGCCGGCGGCCGCGATCCGCGCCTCTTCCACGACCTCGCGCTCGAGCTCGCCGCGCACGACCACACCGTCGAGCTGCAGCGCCTCTCGGTACGCGTCGGGCGCGGCGGGCTGACCGCGCACGGCCATCTGACGCTGGCCGGCCTCGCGCCGGCCGAGCTCGAGCTCACCGCCGACGCCGAGCGCTTCCCGTTCGACGCCACCAACGCGCAGGCCTGGGTCGACGCGCGCGTCCACCTCCACGCGCGCCGCGTCGGCGACACGCTGCAAGGCAAGCTCACCGTCACCGACGGGCACGCGACCCTGCCCGCGCTCGCCCGGCGCCGCAAGCTGCAGCCGACCGGCCCGCTCGAGGACGTGGTCTACGTCGGCGAGCCCGAGCCGGCGCGCCGCGCGCTCACGCCGCCGCCGTTCCGCGTGATCGCGCACATCCCCGGTCCCTTCCACGTCGACTCGCCCGAGCTGCACACCCAGCTCCGCGGCGAGCTCGAAGCGCGCAGCCGCGACGGCACGCTCGCGCTCTACGGCCACGCCGAGACCACCGCCGGCCGCGTCGAGATCCTCGGCCGCGAGTACGAGATCGAGCACGCCCGCGTCAGCTTCGACGGCGATCCCGATCCCGCCCTCGACGTGCGCGTCACCCGCGTCCTCGCCGACGCCACGCTGGTCATCACGCTGCACGGCACCGCGCGCGATCCCAAGCTCGAGCTCGCCTCCGAGCCGCCGCTCTACAATCCGTCGCAGATCCTCGGCATCATCGTCGCCGGCGATCCCGACACGCCGCACCTCGACGAGACCGCGACCGAACGGCGCGTGGTCGGCGCCATCGGCAACGTCCTCGCCGGCAAGCTCCAGGGCCAGCTGCTCCGCGGCCTGCCGCTCGACGTGCTCCAGATCGAGCCGGTGAGCGGCGCCGGCGCGCTCGGCAACGCGCGCGTCGAGGCCGGCAAGTTCGTGCGCAAGAACCTCTACGTCAGCTACGTCTACCACTTCGGCGCGACCATGCACGACCTGCATCGCACCAACACGCACGAGGCGCGCTTCGAATATCGCCCGCGCCGCCACCTCGTCGTCGGCGTGCACTACGGCGACGCCGGCATCGGCGCCATCGACGTCTCCTTCACGTTCCGCTACTGAGCGCGCGCCAGGTACAGCCGGTGGATGTGCACTGCGAAGCGCTCGAGCCCGCGCATGAGATGGATCGTGCGCAGCGACGGGAACACCTCGAAGGCGTGCTGCGCGCCCGGCACCTCGATGTAGACGCACGGCGCCGCCGAGCGGCTGCGCAACGCCGCCACGAACGCGCGCGCCTCGGCGACCGGCACGATGCTGTCGCGGTCGCCGTGCACGACCAGGAACGGCGGCGCGTCCGGCCCGACGTGCGACAGCGGCGAGGCGGCGTCGAACCGGGCCGGCGCGTCGGCGAGGCGCGCCTTCATCACGTAGCGCTCGAGCAGCTCCTGCAAGCCGCGGTTGTGCCAGTGCGAGAAGCGGTCCGAGAAGTCGTAGATGCCGTAGAACGACAGGCAGGCGGCGACCGACGTGTCCGCCTCGGTGAAGCCCGGCTGCAGCGCGGGATCGTTCGACGTCAGCGACGCCAGCGACGCGAGGTGACCGCCCGCCGAATTTCCCGACATGACGATGAAGCGCGGATCGCACCCGAACTCGTCGGCGTGCGCGCGCACCCAGGCGATCGCGCGTTTGACGTCGACGAGGTGGTCGGGGAAGGTGGCGCGCGGGCTCAGGCGATAGTTGATGCTGAAGCAGACCCAGCCGAGCGCCGCGAAGTGGCGCAGCATCGGCAGCCCCTGAAAGGCCTTGAAGCCGATCATCCAGGCGCCGCCGTGCACGAACACCAGCGCCGGCCGCCGCGACGGCGCCGGCTCGCCCGCCGCCCGGCGACCGCGATAGACGTCCACGCGCAGCCGCACCTCGCCCTCCTCGTGATAGACGCGGTTGCGCAGCCGCTCGACGCGCGCATCACGCGTCCAGAAGGGAATCAAGAGGAGCCGCCACGGCAGCTTCACCGGCCCCGCCCGATCGTCGGCGAAGCCGGCGAGCGCCTCGTCGACGGCGGTGCGGCTCACGTAGCTCGTCTGCAGCGACGAGAGTAGGAGCGCGATCGCCGCTCCGTGCAGCACCATGCCCACGCCGCCCGGCCAGGTGTGCAGCGCGCCCTCCCAGATGAGCAGGCCGAAGAGCGGCACCTCGACGAGCAGCATGGGCAGCGCCAGCTCCGAGCGCAGCCAGCCGGCGAAGAAGCTGGCGACGGCGACGAACGCCCGCGTGTAGTGCGGCCGGACGGCGTTGTACGAAAACGCGAACCAGACCGCTCCGGTGACGAGCAGGATCCACCCCGAGGCGACCATGTGTTCGACCTGATGAAGCACGCGTCAAACCATCGCGTGCTGGCCTTGCGCGTGCAAGTCCATCGGCCATAGGGGTGATCCGTGGAATGGAAATCGGGAGCGCTGGTCCTCGGGATCAGCATGTTCGTGCTGGCAATCATCGGCCTCATCGTCCATACCGACGCGCGCCTGGTGATCGCCGACGTGATCGGCGGCGCCGCGGCGATGACCGTCGTCATCATGGCGGGTCACGGGCGGACGGCCGCCGTCGTCACGCCCATCCTCGGCGCGGCGGCGCTGATCGTGATGGCGATCCTGGCGGTGACCTCGCATCACTCGCCGATCCTCACGGCGTTGACGCTGGCGTTCGCGTTTGCGTTTGCGTTCGTGTCGTGGACGTCGCTGTCGGGGCGGCCCCAAGCGGCGCGCCGCCCGCCGCGCGCGGCCTAGGCGGCGGGAGGCGCTTGAGGCGCGCGAGCATCGCATCGGCGGCGACCGCGGCGGCGTAGGCGACGGCGACGGCGCCGAGGCTGGTGAGCGTCGCCAGGCGCGGGCCGCCGACGCCGAGCACCATCGCCACCGCCGTGACCGGCAGGCGATAGCCACCCGCGATCCCGCCGGCGGCGCCCGCCGAGCCGGCGAGATCGTCGCCGATGCCGAGCCCCGGCGCGAACACGCGCCCGGCGAGATCGCCGACTGCCAAAAAGGGCACGAAGATGCCGCCGCAGCCGCCGGCCGCCGTCGCCGCGGTGGTCGCCACGCCGCGCAGGAGCGCGACCGCGAGCAGCGCCAGCGGCACGGCCTTGACGTTCTCCGCCCAGACGATCGCGCCGCCGCCCGGGCCCACCGCCGTCGACGGCGTGGCGATCCACGCCAGCAGTAACGCGGTGGCCACCACGGCGAGCCCGCCGACGAGGAAGCGCACCACCGGCGACGCGCGCCACTTCTTGGCGCGATAGATCGCCGACCCGGCGAGCGCCGTGATGAGCCCCGAGAGCGCGCCGATGAACAGCGCGGTGACCAGGCCCTGGGCGAAGCTGCGCGGCGCCTCGTGCGGCACCACCAGCCGGATCAGGCTGAGGCCGAAGACGACGTCGATCCCCCAGCCGATGACGCCGCCGATGAGCGCAGCGAGCAGCCGCTCGGTGCTGAGCGGCGCGTGATGCCGCCGGCCGAGCTCGAGCACGTAGGCCGTGCCGACGAGCGGGTGGCCCATGAGCGCGGCCACGCCCGCGGCACCGCCGCCGAGCGCCATCGGCCGCAGCATCCGTCGCCACCTGCGGCCGCGATCGCCGAGCGCCGCGCCGGCCGCGACGCCGAAGTAGGCCGCCGGCGCCTCGGTGCCCATCGCGTTGCCGAGCCCGACGGTGGCGAGCGCCGCGACGCTGCGCAGCGGCGCCAGCCGCCACGGGAAGTGCTCCTCCTCGCCGGCGCTGGCGACGACGTCGCCGGTGATGTCGGCGCGCACCGCGCCGGGCGCAAACGTGCGCCACGAGCGCGGCTCCCGGCCGCTGCGCCCGATGCCGTGCAGCACCAGCCCCGTCAAGAGCAGGCCGAGCAGCGGCACCGCGATCGTCATCCACGTCTTCTGCGCGCCGACGAAGTCGATGCCGCTCTTGAGCACCAGCGTCATGCCGACGACGACGAAGCCGCCGAACAGCCCGCCCACGATGCTACCGAGCGTGTAGGTGGCGAACGTCGAGAGCCTGGCCCTCGTAGATGACGTACCTGGATGCACTACTGGCGAAGCTGCTGCGGCCGCCGACGGGCGCAAGGGACGGGCGCCGTGCGCCGCCGTGTGGAACGTCCTGTCTCGCCGTCAGGCGCGCGCACGATTGACTGCGCCGGCGACGCGCCGACAGACGAGCCACGGAGAGCGTCGTGAGCTTGCCGCGCATCAGCGTCGTCACGCTCGTCCTCGCCGGCATCATCGCGCGCGCCCTGGCCCAAGAGCCGGCCCCCGCGCCACCGCCGTCACCGCCGCCGGCGCCGCTCGCCACCTGGACCGACGGCGAAGGCTTCCGCATTCAATCGCGCGACGGCAACTGGCGCCTGCGCGTCGGCCTCCAGGCCGCGGTCGTGTATCAACCCCAGTTCTTCCCGGCGACGGGAAACGACTGGTCCAACTTCGGCTTCACCTACGTGCGGCCGCGCCTCTCCGGCCACCTCTTGCGCCCGTGGCTGCAGTACTGGTGCAGCCTCGAGCTGCGCAACTTCCCGCCCTACCTCCTCGACTGCTGGGTGCAGGCCAAACCGTGGTCGTTCTTCGGCGTGCGCGGCGGCCAGTTCCAGACGCCGCAGTCGCGCCACCAATATCTCGGCCCGCAAGAGATCGTCTTCCCCGACCGCGACACCGTCTCCGCGTACTTCTGGACCAACCGCGATCGCGGCGTGCAGCTCTTCGGCGAGACCAGCTACCTCGACTACTACGCCAGCTTCACCGCCGGCACCTCGCTCACGCAGGTGGTCTCGACGACGGGCAACTTCCAGCTCGTCGGCCGCGTGTCGCTGAATCCGCTCGGCGCCCTGGGGAAGACCGAGATGCCGTTCGTCGCCTCCGAGGAGCCGGTGCCGCTCCGCTTCTCCGTCGGGCTGCAGGGCTCCTGGGGCCGCGTCAACCCGAACGGCGTCGGCTTCAACCCCGACACCTTCTTCACGCTCAATCAGCAGGGCGAGCGCGACTCGGCGCTCGGCGGCGCCGACCTCCTCGCCCAGTGGTGGCGCTTCGGCTTCTTCAGCGAATTCTACGCGCGCCACATCGAGCCGCGCGACGGCCTCACGCCGTCGTTCGAGCAGTACGGCTTCTGGGCGCAGGGCCACGTGACCTTCTTCCGGCGCATCCTCGATCTCGCCGCTCGCTTCGACTGGATCGATCCGAGCCACACGCTCGCCAACGACCGCTTCCTCGCCGGCGAGGTGCAGCTCGCGTGGTTCATCTACGGCCCGACGCTGGCGCTGCGCCTGCGCTACGCGATCGCGCACCAGCAGAACCCCGGGCCGGCGCCCGCAGCGCTGCCCGATCTCCTCACCACCGTCGGGCTGCCCATCCCGCCCGGCACCGAGCAGCTCGTGACCCTCCAGGTCCAGCTCGCGCTCTAGTGTCCCGAATCGGACATTCGCTAGCAGTCGGGCGTCGCGACATCCGCGGGCGCTTCGTTGCTCCTCCCTTCAATACCTTCGGGTATTCGCGGTCGTCGCGCCTCGCGCGCGCGGCGCCGCACCGCCCTCGGTGCACGCGGATTTCCGACACGGGACACTAGACGTGCAGCTCGCCGCCGGCGAGCACCTCGTTGACCGGCGAGATCGGCCGCTGCCCCGAGAGCACGCGCACCACCTCCTCCGCCGCGATCCGCCGCACCGTCTCGATCGACTCCTCCGAGTAGTAGGCGGCGTGCGGCGTCACGATCACGTTGTCGAGCTCGAACAACGGATTGTCCGGCTTCCAATCGCGCTGCTTGGCCGGCTCCTCCTCGATGTCGTCGAGCGCCGCGCCCGCGATCCAGCCCTCGGTGAGCGCGCGATGCAGCGCCGCGTCGCTCACGATCGGCCCGCGCGCGGTGTTCACCAGGATCGCGCTCCGCTTCATGCGCCCGAGCATCTCCTCGTCGAACAGGTGGTGCGTCTCCTTCGTCAGCGGCGACTGGATGACGAGGTAGTCCGAGCCCTCGACGAGCTCGTCGAGCGTCACCGGCTTGACGCCGCGTTTGCGCACGTCGTCGTCGGGCATGAAGGGATCGTGCGCCCAGATCTCCACGCCGAACCCTTTGACCTTGGCGGCGATGCTGCGCGCGATCGATCCGAACGACAAGAGGCCGAAGACGCGCCCGCGCAAGCGCCCGATCGGCTCGCCCGTCTGCCAGCACCACACGCCGCTGCGCGTCTCGCGATCGTAGTGACAGATCTTGCGCGCCGCCGCCAGCCACAAGGCGACCGCGTGATCGGCGACCTCGTCGGCGCACCACTCGTTGGGCGCGTTGGTCACCTGGATCCCGCGCTGCGTGGCCGCGTCGACGTCGACGATGTCGACGCCGGTGCCGTAGCGCGCGATCACGCGGCAGCGGCGGAAGGCGGCGATCGCCTTTTTGCCCACGCGCGCGTACTGCGTGATCACCGCGTCGGCGTCGCGCCCCTTGTCGATCACCTCGTCCTCGGTCTTGCACTGCGCCGCCACCAGCGTGAAGCCGGCCTCCTCGATGATCTCGCGTTCGACGTCGACGTTGCCGAAGTCGTAGTCGGCAATGAGGACGGTTGGCTTCGCCTCCATGTTCGCCTTCCTTTCGCTCAGTGGGAGTGCCGCGGCAGCCCGCGCAGATGCACCAGGTCCTGGTACTTCAGCGCCGCCTCCAGGCAGCCGCCGGAGTCGAGCTGCCCGACCGTCTGGCGGTAGAGCTCCTGCCACGGCGTCTGGTTCTCCAGCTTCTGCGGCGGCAGCGTCTTTCGGCGGGCCGCGATCTCCTCGTCGGAGAGGAGCACGTCGACGCGCGCCTTGCGCAGATCGACGCGGACGCGATCGCCGGTGCGCAGGATGGCGAGGTTGCCGCCGGCGGCCGCCTCGGGCGCGGCGTTGACGATCGACGGCGAATCGGAGGTGCCGCTCTGGCGCCCGTCGCCCATCGTCGGCAGCGACTTGACGCCTTTCTTGAGGAGCGCCGTCGGCGGCTGCATGTTCACCACCTCCGCCGAGCCCGGATAGCCGATGGGTCCGCAGTTGCGCATGACGAGGATGCAGCGCTCGTCGATGGCCAGCGCCGGATCGTCGATGCGCGCGTGATAGTCCTCCGGCCCTTCGAAGACGATGGCGCGCGCGACGAACGCGTCGGGATCTTTCGGATCCGAGAGGTAGCGCTCGCGGAACGCCGGGCTGATCACCGACGTCTTCATGAGCGCGGAGCGGAAGAGGTTGCCGCCCATGATGATCGATCCGGCGTCGGCCATGAACGGCTTGTCGTAGGGCATGATCACCTTGCCGTCGGTCGGCGCGCGATCGCGCACGTTCTCGGCGACGCTGCGGCCCGAGACGGTGACCGGATCGCCGTGCAGCTTGCCGGCGCCGAGCAGCACCTGCATGACCGCGGGGACGCCGCCGGCGCGGAAGAAGTCTTCGCCGAGGTACTCGCCCGCCGGCTGGCAGTTGACGAGGATCGAGATGTGGCGCCCGACGCGCTGCCAGTCGTCGTTGGTCACTTCCACGCCGACGTGGCGCGCGATCGCGTTGATGTGGATCGGCACGTTCGACGAGGCCGCGATCGCCGACGAGACGACGATCGCGTTCTCGAACGCGCGCTTGGTCATGACCTTGCGCGGCGTCAGCTCCTCGTCGACCATGGCGACGATGCGCCGCCCCGTCAGGTACGCCATCTGCGCGCGCTCGCGATAGGGCGCGGGGATCGCCGCGCAGCCGGGCAGCGACATGCCGAGCGCCTCGGCCAGGCAGTTCATCGACAGCGCCGTGCCCATGGTGTTGCAGTGGCCGGCGCTCGGCGCCGACTCGGCGGCGCGGCGCATGAACTCCTCGTAGTCGATCTCGCCCGTCGTCAACAGGCGCCGCGCCCTCCAGATCGCCAGCCCCGATCCGGCGCGCCGGCCGTCGAGGTAGCCGTTGAGCATCGGCCCGCCCGAGAGCACGATCGCCGGCAGGTTCACCGTCGCCGCCGCGCACAGGCACGCCGGCGTCGTCTTGTCGCAGCCGGTGGTGAGCACGACGCCGTCGAGCGGGTAGCCGTAGAGCACCTCGACGAGCCCGAGGTACGCGAGGTTGCGATCGAGCGCCGCCGTCGGGCGCTTGCCGGTCTCTTGCAGGGGGTGGACCGGAAACTCGAAGGGGATGCCGCCCGCCTCGCGGATGCCGTCCTTGACGCGCGGCGCGAGCTCGAGGTGATGGCGGTTGCACGGCACGAGGTCGCTGCCGGTCTGCGCGATGCCGATGATCGGCTTGCCCGACTGCAGCTCCTCGCGCGTGAGCCCGTAGTTGAGGAAGCGCTCGAGGTAGAGCGCGGTCATGTCGGGGTTGCTCGGATCGTTCCACCAGGTCTCGCTGCGCCGCTTGCCCTTCTTCGTCGCCATGAATCCCCCCTACGCCGACGGTGCCGGCTCTTCGACAGGCTCGCCGGGCGCGCGCTCCGGCGGAGCCATGAACTCGGGACCGACGGGGTCGAGCACGCTCGTGCGGATGACCTCGTCGATGTACGCGCGCGCCTCGTCGTCGAGCTTCCAGCCGGTGATCTCGTCGACCGGCTCGAGCTCGCTCGGGTGGCGCGCGCCCCACAGCGCGACCGAGACGCCGGGCGTATCGAGGACCCAGCGCAGCGCGAGCGCGAGCACGCCCTTGCCGTACTGCTCGTGCGCGAAGCGATCGAGGAGCTGCACCGCCTTGAGGTACTGCGCGAAGCGTGGCGGCTGGAACTTCGGATCGCTCTGGCGCAGGTCGTCGCCACCGAAGATCGTGCGCTCGTCGATGGCGCCGCTGAGGAGCCCGCGGCACAAGGCGCCGTAGGTCAGCGTCGCCACGCCATTGGCGCGGCACCACGGCAGAAGCTCCAGCTCGGCCTGCCGCTCGAACAGGTTGAGCGGCGGCTGCGCCGTCGCCAGCGGCGCCACGCGGCGGAAGCGCTCCATCGCGTCGATCGAGTAGTTGGACACGCCGATCGCGCGGATCTTGCCGGCCTTCTGCAGATCGAGCAGCGCCGACGCCGTCTCCTCGACGGGCGTGCGCGGATCGGGCCAGTGGATTTGATAGAGATCGATGTAGTCGGTGCGCAGCCGCTCGAGCGACACGTCTACCTCGGCGAACAGCTGCTTGCGCGTCGAGTTGCGATAGAGGCCGTCGCCGTGCCGCTCGAGCCCGGCCTTGGTGGCGATCACGACGCGATCGCGCGCGCCGCGCTCGGCGATGGCGCGGCCGACGACCTCCTCGGAGTGGCCGAAGCCGTAGGCCGGCGCGGTGTCGATGAGGGTGATGCCGAGATCGAGCGCCTCGTGGATGGTGCGCACCGACTCGTCGTCGTCGCTGCCGCCCCACTGGAATCCCCCCATGGCCCAGGTGCCGAGGCCGATGCGGCTGGCCGCGATCGGAACGTCGGAAATCTGCGTCTTCTCCATGCCCTTTGGCCGCTGCCAGTTCCGCGCCACGCGGCCGGCTATCGCTGCACGCGTCCGCTCTCGTCCCCGGCGACCAGGCGCTGCACTTCGGCGACGGACACGCGATTGAAGTCGCCGGGGATGGTCTGCTTGAGCGCGCTCGCGGCCACCGCGAAGGCGAGCGCGCGCTCTGCCGGTTGCCCCACGAGCAACGCGTAGATGAGCCCGGCCGCGAAGCTGTCACCGCCGCCGATGCGATCGACCAGGCGAACGGCGTAGCGCGGCCCTCGATGAAGGACCTTGCTGCCGGCGTCGTAGAGGAGCGCGCTCCAGCCGTTGTCGCTGGCCGACAAACTCTCGCGCAAGGTCATGGCGACGCGCCGGGCGCCATACTGCGCGACCACGCGCTCGGCGGCGGCGCCGTACGCGTAGGCGTCGAGCCGGCCGCGCGTGACGTCGGCGTGGGCGATGGGGATGCCGAGGACGGTCTGCAGATCCTCCTCGTTGGCGATCACGAGGTCGACGTCGCGCACCAGCGGGCGCATGACCCGCTGCGCCTCCTCTTCGCTCCACAGCTTGCGCCGGAAGTTGAGATCGATGCTGACGGGGACGCCGGCGGCGCGCGCCGCGGCGAGGGCGGCGCGCGTACACTCCACCGGGCCGGCGCCGAGCGCGGGCGTGATGCCCGTGGTGTGGAGCCAGGCGGCGCCGCGCAAGAGCTCGGCCCACGGGACGCTGCGCGCGTCGAGCTCGCTCACCGCCGAGCGCGCGCGATCGTAGAGCACCTGCGACGCGCGCTGGCTGGCGCCGGTCTCGGCGAAATAGATCCCGACGCGATCGCCCCCGCGCACGATGGCGCCGACGTCCACGCCCTCGCCGCGCAGCGCGCGCACGGCGGCGTCGCCGATGGCGTTGGCCGGCAGGCGCGTGACGAACGCGCTGTCGATCCCGAAGTGCGCCAGGCTGACGGCGACGTTGGCCTCGCCGCCGCCGAACGTCGCCTGCAGCGCCGGCGACTGCAGGAGCCGCTCGTGCCCCGGCGGGCTCAAGCGCAACAGGATCTCGCCGAACGACAGCACCCGCTTTCGCATCCTCACGCTCGCTCTCTGGCGGCGCGGACCGCCGCCGTCAGCCGCCGCGCGTATTCGGTCAGCCGCGCGAAGTCTCCGCGCGCGATCGCCTCCCGCGCCACCAACGCTCCGCCGACGCCGAGCGCGCTCGCGCCCGCGGCGACGAAGGCGCCCGCGTTCTCCACCGTCACGCCGCCGGTGGGCACCAGCCGCAGCTGCGGCATCGGCCCCTTCAGGTCCTTCAAGTAGCCGGGGCCGAGCGCGCTCGCCGGGAACACCTTGATCAGATCGGCGCCCGCCTCCCATGCCGTCAGGATCTCGGTCGGCGTGTAGGCGCCGGGCATGGCGACCACGTCGTAGCGATGGCACATCTCGACGACGTCGGCGCGGAAGACCGGCGCCACGATGAAGCGCGCGCCGGCCAGGATGGCGAGCCGCGCCGTCTCGGCGTCGAGCACACTGCCGGCGCCGACGAGCGACCGTTCGTCGCGCGTGGCGGCGAGCGTGGTCAGCCCCTCGAGCGCCGCCGGCATGGTCATGGTCACCTCGATGGCGCGCACGTCGCCGGCGGCGAGCGCATCGACGACCGGCCCGAGCTGGGCGACGGCGTCGAGCCGCACGACGGCGACTACACCGAGCGTGCGGATGCTCTCGACGGACTCGGCTCGGCAGGGGCGTCTCACGATCGGCTCCGCCGTTGTCAGGTAGCGCCGCGCGTGCGAGCGGCCACGGCTTGTGCGCGCGCCAGGCAGCGCTACCGATCAGCAAGACGGAGGTGGTCATGGTCGCGGGCGCCGGTGCGGGACCGCTCATCCTCATCGTCGAGGACGACGATGCCGTGGCCGAGCTCTATCAGCTCATCCTCGTCGGCGACGGCTTTCGCGTGGCGCGCGCCGCGAACGGCGCCGAGGGCCTGCTCCTCGAGGAGGAGCTCGCGCCCGACCTCCTCCTGCTCGACCTGCACATGCCGATGATGAACGGGCTCGAGCTCTTGCGCCGGCGCGACCCGACGCTGCGGGCGCGTACGCCGGTCATCGTCAGCTCGGGCGACGCCGGCTGCGAAGGGGCCGCGCTCGCCGCCGGCGCCGCGCTGTTCCTGCCCAAGCTCGTCGACTCGGGCGAGCTGCTGGCGGCGATCGATCTGACGCTGCGGCGCGCCGACGCGGACGCCGACGGGCGACGGCGCCGAGCCGGCGAGCTCGTCGCGGCCCACATCCGGCAGGACGCGCGACGCGAGCAGATCACCGCGCGCCTCGACCCGAACGCACCCGAGCTGCGCGCGCGCATCGGCCGCCTCGTGCGCTGGCTCGCCGGCTACTACGAGATGGGCATCGCCTGGGTCGACGTGTTGCACCGCGGCGGCGTGCTCGTCGAGGCGGCGGCGCTGCGGCGGACCGCGCCCCCCGGCTACGACGCGATCCATCGCGACCTGGTCTCGGCCAAGATCGCCGATGCGCGCAGCCCCTTCCTCGTCGGCGATCTGCAGGCCGCCCCGTGGCTCGGCACGCATCCGGCGGCGCGCTCCGGCTATCGCTTCTTCGCCGGCGTTCCCCTGCGCGGCCCCGATCACGTCGGCCTCGGCGCGCTGTGCATCGCCGACGCGCAGCCGCGCGCCTTCGACGCGGCCAACCTCACGGTCTTGCAGCACTGCGGCACCGAGTTCGGCTTTCGCATCGCGCAGCTCGCCGGCGTCGCGGTGAGCGGGCCCTTCCTCTTCGACGGCGCGAGCCTGTTCAGCGCCGAGACGATGAACGTGCTCGTCGGCGCCGAGCTGCTCCGCGCGCATCGGCGGCGCGCGGCCTTCGAGCTCGCGCTGGTGCGGATCGACTCCGGCGACCGCGACGAGCTGGCCCGCTACGCCGAGCATGCGCAGCGCGCCATCGATGGACGCGGGTGCGCCGCCGCCGGCTACGCGCCGTCGATCTTCGCGCTCCTCGTCCGCGGCCACGACCGCCACGACACGCGCGCGCGCATGGACACGGCCCTCGCCGCGCTCCGCCGCGACCCTCTCGGCGACGTCGCCGCCGTCGGCGTGGTCGCGCACGCGGGCAGTCCGCAGCCGACGGCAACGGCGGCGGCGGTGCTCGACGCCGCGCAGGCGCTCTTGGTGACCATTCCCGCGGACGAGTGGCTGCGCCGCGCCCAACTTCCAGGCGGCGACGCCGCCGGCGCGGACGCGACGCCCTGACAGCGAATCGCCGTCCCGGGACACCGTCCCGGGACAGGCGGCAGCTCGGCGAAGACGGGCGCGCGCGAGGCATCTCGGCGATTTCCGTCGGTCGGGCGGCGGCCGGGAACTTGCAAAATGGCGGCGCATGGCGCGCGTACCGTCCCGCCACGACGTCTCGCCCGGCTCCATCCTGCTCGTCGACGACGACCTGACGTTTCTGACCACCTTCGCGCGCGAGCTCGGGCGCCGCGGCTGGCGCGTGCACACGGCCGCCGACATCTTCACCGCCGCCGGCGTGGCGCGCGCGCGGCAACCGGAGGTGATCGTGCTCGACCTTCTCGTCGGCGATCACTCGGGGCTCGAGCTCCTCGACGACTTCCGCCTCGACGTGCCCGCCGCGCGCGTCATCGTGCTCACGGGCAGCGCCACGGTGTCGACGGCGGTGCAGGCGCTGCGGCGCGGCGCGCACGACTACCTCGAGAAGCCGACCAGCGTCGACGCGATCCTGGCGTCGGCGTCGTCGCGCCGCTACGAGGCGCCCGCGACGGCGCACGCGTCGCTGTGGGAGTCGGAGCGCGCGCACATCGACCAGGTGCTGCGCGAATGCTCCGGCAACGTCTCCGAAGCGGCGCGGCGATTGCGCATGCACCGCCGCTCGCTGCAACGAAAGCTGCGCAAGAGCGGCACCTAGGGCTCGATCATGGCAAGAGACGCGATTTGTCCGCGGCACGGAAGGCAGGGCATCGGGCTCGTCTGCACCCACGTGGCCCGTGCGATCGACTCGGGCGCGCCGGTCGGCTTCTTCTGGGGCGACGACGACGACACCGCGCGCCCGGACGCGTGGTGCCGCAACTGCGAGCAGGCGCTGCTCGCGCTCGGCGGCGCCTCGAGCGAAGGCTGGTTCCGCGCCGCCGAGTTCGAGATCCTGTGCGCGAGCTGTTGGGACGAAGCGAAGCGCGTACTCTACGACCTGGCGCCCACGAACAATTAGCGGCGGCTCACTGCGGCTGGCCGTCGGTGACCCACTGGCGCAGCGTCTTGTCGGCGTCGTCGCCGGCGCTCATGACGACCGGGTGGCTCGGGCACGACACCGGCGCGCCGTTCTCCGGGCACAAGTAGATGAGCGTGCCTTCGCCCTTCGCCGCCGCGTAGGCCTGGCTCGCGTCGGCGAGGTTGGGCGGCTGCGCGCTCGTGTGGCACGACGTGCAGGTGTCGACGCCCCAGATGCCGGCGATGTTGTCGCTCGCGTACGACACCTTGGGCAGCCCCGCCGTCGACACCGAGTACGGGCTCCAGCCGCCGGCGTTGTGCGCGCGCACCGTGAACGTATACGAGGTCACGCACATGCCCGTCGGGTAGTTGCAGGTCGACAGGCCGCCGAACGTCGTCGACAGCACGTTGCCGACGATGTGGTCGCCGGCGTTGGCGCTGCCCGTGATGTACACGTCGTATTGATCGATGGTGCAGCCGTAATCGCCGGGCGCGGCCCAGTTGACCGTCAGGCTCGCGCCCGGATCGGCGGGCACCATGATCGTCGGCGCCGTCGGCGCGTCGGGAGGCTGCGCCGGCACCACCGCCGGCGCGGGCGCCGCCGCCGAGTTGCCGTTGCCGTTGTGCGCGGCGACGGCGAGGTTGTAGGCCGTGCAGTTGTTCAGCGACGGCAGCGTGTAGCTGCACGCGCTGCCCGGCGTCGACGCCATGCAGACGCTCGCCTGCGACACCGTGAACGGCATGCCGGCGCCGCTGATGACGTAGCCGTCGATGACCGCGCCGTTGGCCGCCGGCACGGTCCAGCTCAGCGTCGCCGACGACGCGCCGCTCACCGTCATGACGTTGCCCGGCGCGCTCGGCGCCCCCGAGCAGGCGCCCGCCTGGCAGATGCTGGTGCCGGCGGCGCAGGCGCCGCGCGGATCGGTCTTGCCGTCGAGCACGCTGGCACAGATGCCGTTGGTCCCGCCGGTGAGCGAGGCGGCGCACCCCTGGCAGGCGCCGTTGCACGCCGTCATGCAGCAGAAGCCGTCGACGCAGCTGCCGCTCAGGCACTGATCGCCGGCGGCGCAGCTGGCGCCGACGCCGCCCTTGGCGTGACAACCGTCGGCGCAGTAGTAGCCGGGCACGCAGTCGCCGTCGCCGGCGCACGACGGATTGCAGCTCGTCGCCGAGGCGCAGGCGAGCTGGTTCGGGCAGGTGAGCGTGTCGGTGGCGCAGCCGCCGGCGCCGTCGCAGAAGTGGCGCGTGAGCGACGCGTTCATGCACGACGCGGCGTCGCACGCGATGGTGGTGCCGGGATAGACACAGGCGCCGGTGCCGTCGCAGCCGGTCCACGCGCAGGTGCCGCTGCCGGCGGTGCAGGCGGCGGCGCAGCAGTTGCCCTGGCCGTTGGCGCCGCAGATGCCCGAGCCGCATTGCGCGTTGTCGCTGCAGGTCATGCCCGGCGGCTTGGCCGCGCAGGTCGACGCCGAGCAGAAGCCGCTGGCGCAGTCGGTGGCGACCGCGCAGAGCTTGCCGATGGCGCAGGTGCCGCACGAGCCGCCGCAGTCGACGTCGGTTTCGTCGCCGTCGTGGACGCCGTCGGCGCAGCGCGCGGTCACACAATCGCCGGTGCAGACCGCCATGTCCGGGGGCATGGCCGGCGGCGAGTCGTCACAAGCGGCGGCGAGCAGCGCGACCGCGAGACACACGCATCGCATCGCCCAAATTGTCGGGCTATTTCAGGCCTGCGTCAAATCGTCGCGGAGCGAGCGTTCTTGCCGCGATCGTAGATGGCGGCCAGGCGCCCGAGGGCGAGCGCCGCGAGGAACAGCCCGAAGTCGCGCAGCGCGATGTCGTACCAGCCGCGATCGATGAACAGGTTGACCATGATGCCGACCAGCCACGCCGCCACGATGTACGCGCCGACGCGCGGCTTGAGCGCCACGATGAGCGCCGCGATCAGCTCGATGACGCCGACGATCATCATGAAGACGTGCCCGCTGAAGGGCAGGATCTTCGCGATCGGCGCCGCCAGGTACTGATCCCAGTTCGTCAGGATGTGGGTGAACTTGTCGATGCCCGCGATGGTCGGGAGCGCGACGAAGCCCCAGTGCAGGAGCTCGTACGCCTGCCGCGCCGGCTCGGCCTTCGCCCGCGTCGCCACCACCTCCGTGCCGATGACCTTTTCCATGACGTGCCTCCTACTACTTCGAGACATGAGGATGCATATCGGTTACCAGCCGGCCCGGCCGCCCGACGAGCGATCGCTCACCAGTAGACCGGCCCGTAGGTCTCCTCGTAGGCGCGCCGGTTCGCCTTGGCGAACTGCTTGTTGGCGGCCTCTCGCTCCCTCTCCGCGGCGTAGTAGTTGCCCTGCGACTGGTAGTACTGCGCCCGCTGCAGATGGGCGTAGCCGCCGCTGCGGATCTCGCCCGAGCTCGCGCACGCGACCGCACCGGCCGCCAGCACGCCCACCAACATCCACTTCATGATCGCCCTCCCCCGACGGTGCGGTGCACAACGCGCGCCGCGATCCTGCCGGCGGGCCTGGCGCGGCTCGATCTGGCGCTCCTCGCAGTATGATGTGGCCGTGAAGCTGCCGGTGGCACCGCCTGTCGAGCCCATGCTGGCCAAGCGCGTCGCGGCGCTGCCGCCCGGCGAAGGCTGGCTGTTCGAGCCCAAATGGGACGGCTTTCGCGTCCTCGTGTTCCGCGACGGCGACGAGCTGTTCATCCAGAGCCGCGATCAGAAGCCGCTCCTGCGCTACTTCCCCGAGCTCGCCGAGCCGCTCCTCGCCGCCCTGCCCGCGCGCTGCGTCCTCGACGGCGAGATCGTGATCGCGCGCGGCGAGACCCTCGACTTCGAGGCGCTGCAGCTGCGCCTGCATCCAGCAGCCTCGCGCATCAAGCTGCTCGCCAAGGAGATGCCGGCGTCGATCGTCTTCTGGGACATCCTCGGCCTCGACGATCGCGATCTGCGCGCGGCGCCGTTCGCGGAGCGGCGCGCGCTCGTCGGCAAGCTGCTGGCCAAGACCGAGGCGCCGGTGCACCTGACGCCGGCCACGACCGATCGCGCCGTCGCCGACGACTGGTTCCGCCGCTTCGAAGGCGCCGGCCTCGACGGCGTGATGGCCAAGCCGCTCGACGGCGCCTACGAGCCGGGCAAGCGCGTGATGCTCAAGGTCAAGCACGAGCGCGACTGCGACTGCGTCGTCGCCGGGTTCCGCTGGCACAAGGGGGGCGCGGAGGTGCGCGTCGGCTCGCTGCTGCTCGGGCTCTACGACGACGACGGCGCGCTGCACCACGTCGGCGTCGTGGCCAGCTTCACCGACAAGGTGCGGCGCGAGCTCGTCGAGACCTTGGCGCCCTATCGCGACAACGCGCTCGTCGATCATCCGTGGAAGGAGTGGGCCGAGCACCAGCTCGGCCAGCGCATCCCGGGGATGACCAGCCGCTGGAACGCGGGCAAGGATCTATCGTGGGTGCCGCTGCGCGCCGAGCTCGTCGTCGAGGTCGCCTACGACCACATGCAGGGCACGCGCTTTCGCCACACCGCGCAGTTCCGTCGCTGGCGGCCCGACAAGCCGCCGCGCGAGTGCACCTTCGCGCAGCTCGAGATCGTGCCGCCAGCGGAGCTAGCCGCGATCTTTCGCGGCTGACTGCCGCCACTGCCGCCACTGCCGCGTCGGATCGTCGTCGGGATCGGGCGGCTCCGGCGGCGGGCGCTCGGGCTCGGGCACGTGGCGCAGGTTCACGCGGATGCGCGTCCAGGTCGACGAGCGGCCGCGCATCGAGTCGACCAGCACGTCGTCGGCGGCAAGGAGCGCCGCGACCGCGGGATGGCGCGCCTTCCAGCGCTCGAGGCCGGCGAGCGCCTCGTCCTTCTTCTGCGACTGCGCGACGATGACGAGCGGCATCTTCTCGCGCGGCTTCTTCGGCGCGCCCTTCTTGCGCGACGGCGCCACGCGCGGCGCCTCGCCCTCCTGCTTGCGATAGTGCGGCGGCCAGGGCGCATCGCCGAGCCCCGACGCCTCGTCGCGCGCGGCCAGCTCGAGCAGGCCGTCGAGCGATCCGACCGCCTCGTCCATGCGCGCGTGCGGATCGCCCAGCGACGCGAAGCGCGCCGGCACCGTCGCCACCGTGAAGTCGCCCGGCTCGCACGCCGGCACCTCGTCCCAGCCGAGCGGCGTCGACACGCGCGCGTCGGGCAAGGGGCGCACCGAATAGGCCGAGCAGGTGGTGCGATCCTTGGCGTTCTGGTTGTAGTCGAGGAACACGCCGTGGCGCTCCTCCTTCCACCACTTCGAAGACGCCAGCGTCGGCGCGCGCCGCTCGATCTCGCGCGACAGCGCCAGCGCAGCGCGCCGCACCTCCTGAAAGGTCCAGCGCGGCGCGATGCGCACGTTCACGTGGATGCCGCGCGAGCCCGACGTCTTGGGCCAACCGACGAGACCGAGCTCGTCGAGGAGCCCCTTGACCTCGAGCGCCACCTTGCGCACGTCGTCAAAGACCACGCCCGGGCCGGGATCGAGATCGACGCGCAGCTCGTCGGGATGCGAAAGGTCGCCGGCGCGCACCGGATGCGGATGCAGCTCGATGCAGCCGAGGTTGACGATCCACGCCAGGCCCGCGGCGTCGTCGACCACCACCTCCTCGGCGGTGCGCCCCGACGGAAACGAGAGCGTCACCGTGCGCAGCCACTCGGGCCGGTTGTCGGGCGCGCGCTTCTGATAGAACGCCTCGCCGGCGGCGCCGTCGACGAAGCGCTTGAGCACGATCGGGCGATCGCGGATGCCCTGCAGCGCGCCCGGCGCGATCGACAGGTAATAGCGCACCAGCTCGAGCTTCGTGAGCTTGGCCTCGACGCTGAAGTACGGCTTCGACGGATTGGTGACCCGGACTTCGCGCCCGTCGACGACGAGGATCTCGGCCGCCTCTTTGGTCGCCATCAGTTGAGCGCGATCATCGCCGGCGGCAGCGCGCCGTGCTCGGGACGAAGCGGATCGCCGCGCAGCTCCCAGATGCGCAAAAACGGCTCGGGATCGATGTACAGCTCGCGGCCGTCGGCGCCGCGCAGCGACAGCGCGAAGTGCAGGTGCGGGAAGTTCTCGACGACGCCGGTGCGCCCGACGGTGCCGAGCGGCTCGCCGGCGACGACGTGCCGTCCCGGATGCAGCTCGCGCCGGATGGTGTCGAGGTGGATGTAGCGCGTCACCACGGTGCCGTCGCAATGGGCGATGCGCACGAAGCGTCCGGCGTTGCGGCCGGCGGCCGCGCTGCGCTCGACGCGCTCGACGACGCCGTCGGCGACCGCGACCACGACCTCGCCGAGCGGCGCCGCGAGATCGACGCCGCAGTGGCCGAGCTCGCACTCCCACGGCCGCGGCTGCGGACGCACGGCGCCGAAGCGGCGCGACTCGAACGACGGCAGCGTGCGCGCGCCGTCGACGAGCGGATGGAACCAGCGCACCTCGACCGGCTCGGGCGGATAGGGCGTCTCGTCGAGCCGCCACGGTCCGTAGAAGCGCGGCGCCTCTCCGGCAGGCAGCTCGTGGCTGCGCAGCGCCGGCGGCGGCGTGAACCACTCGAGCAGCGCGCCGGTGCCGGCGATGGCGCCGCGCCACACGACGGCGCGGGTGTCGCCGCGCTGGCCGAGGAACCAGTCGCCGTGACGCCGCACCTCGCCGCCGACGCTGCGCCCACCGCCGCCGACGATCGAGACGACGACGATCAGGCTCCAGGCGGTGGCGGTGCCGCGGCGGCGGCCGAGCGGCGTCAACCAGATGAGCGCGAGCGGCACCGGCACGAGCGCGAGGAACACCAGGCTCGTGCGCATGAAGCCGCTCGTGTAGTGCGACGCCACCACGGCACCGACGAGCACGAAGGCGAGCGCCGTCGCCGTCGCCCAGCCGGCAAAGCGCGCCACGACGACGCCGCTGCGCCGGAAGAATTCGCGCGGCCCCTCGGCGGCGGCGGCGCGCACGTCGTCCGCGGCATCGGCGAGCCGCTCCCAGGCGAACGCGCCGAGGGCGCGACACAGCGCGAAAAAGTGCGCGCCCACGCCGTCGACCCGCCGCGATGACCGCTGTCTCGACAAGCGCCTGAACTATAGCGCCGATCGGGTCAGAAGGTCAGGCCGACCGCCCGCGTCACGAACTTCATGAACGGCGTCGAGGCGATCCACGCATCGACGAGCTCGTCGAGGAACGCGGCGCCGGTCACGCGGCGCTCGTCGAGCGGCGCGGTGGTGGCGAAGTCCTTGCGCTTCAAGTCCTCGATGAACGGATGAGCGGCGGCGAATCCTTGATCTTCTTCCACGCCCTCGGGTCGTCGGCGATCGCCTGACGGATGCGCGCGAGCGCGCCCGGCTCGGGATGCCAGACGCCGCCGCCGACGATCGAATTGCCGGGCTCGAGTCGCACTGCAAGTCGGCGACGAGGCGCAGGAACGGATCGCGCACCGACTTCTCGTAGCGCTCTTTGTGGGCCTGAAACCAGTCGCGGTCGTTGTGCGTGGCCAGCTCGCCGAGGAAGCGGAAGAGATCGGGCGTGAACCAGGCGCTCTTGGCCATGCGCCGACGATACTACGGCGCGTTTCGCGCATCGCGGCGGGTTCCGTGAGACAATTTGGCCATGGCGACCAAAAGCAAGAAGAAGCCCGCGGCGCCGAAGAAGAAGCCGGCGTCGAAGAAGCCCGCGCCCCGGAAACCGGCAGCGAAGGCCAAAGCGGCGCGGAAAACGGCGGCACCCATGGCCACCGCCCCGACCGCGCCCGCCGTCGACGAGGAGACGATCCAGATCCTGGCGGCGACGCGCGCCGACATCGTGCGCTTGAGCGAAGAGCTGCAAGCGGCGCTCTCCGATCGCGATCGGCTGCGCGGCGAGGTCACCGTCGTCAGCGATCGTCATCGCCTGCAGTCGGCGGAGCTGGACAAGCTGCGCGGCGAGACGCTGCGCGGCGCTGCCGACATCGCCGAGGCGACGCGACGCGCCGACGAGGCCGGACGGCGCGCCGACGAGCGCGAGCACGAGCGGCTGCGCGTGATGCGCGAGCTCGAGGCGACGCACGCGCAGCTCGCCGGCTACAAGCTGCGCTGCCCCAAGTGCGGCAAGAACTTCGTCGAGGAAGAGTACGAGGGCATCACGATCGATCGTTGCACCGGGTGCGACGCGGTCTACTTCGACGCCGGCGAGGTCGATCAGTTGATCGCGCGCGTGCACGAAAAGACGACCGCGCCATCGGCCGATCCGCAGCAGACGAGCGGCTGGTTCCGCAGCCTGTTCAAGCGCAAGGCCAAGCCCGGCGAGCCCACGGGCGGCGAGCCGCCACCGGTCGCCTAGCGCTCACTCCTCGAAAAGCAGCTCCTTCGCCAGCTCGTCCGTTGCGAGCCATGCTCACGTACAGCGCCGAGCGGAAAGTGGCAGCGAGCAGCCGCGAGCCGACGATCGCATCGAGCGTCCCGTCGATGATGTGATTGGCGGTTTCAACGACTTCGCGAAGCTTGGCAGCGCGCACAACGCCATCTTCGCTCACGGCACCGTGACGACGACGGGCCAGATGCTGAAATCGGTGAGCGAGCGGCTCGACGTCAGGAAGATCATCGCGCTCGCCTTGGACCGCGTGCCCGCCGGCACCGTCACCGTCAGGTGCGCCGTCTGCCCGTTCTGCATCATCGTGGCGTCGAGCATCGGCTTCGGATCGAAGCTGGCGCCGCCGGCGAGCGGGCTCGAGATCGCGTCGGCGCTGATCATCCACGGCGACGTCGGCGCGCTCGACCAGCCTTTGACGTCGAACGTGAAGCTCTGCCCCGCCGCCACCGACTGCACCTTCCCCGGCGTCGCCGTCGCGTTGTAGAACGGCTCCGACGGCGCCGGAATGCACGGGTCGCGATCGTTGGCCTTGGCCGCGCTGTTCGACCACACCTGCTGCAGCGAGAATCCGCCCTCCGTCGTCGTCAGGAGCTCGCAGAAATCGGCGGTCTCGCCGTCGAGCGTCGACCACGGATTGGTGGCGTCGGTGAGCACCCACGCCGGATTGCTCGACGGAAACGGATCGGTCGCGCCTTCCATGATCTCGTGCGACGCCGAGGCCTGGATGTCGGCGAGCGCCTCGTTCGCGCACGTCAGCACCACCGCGTACGGAAACGGCGTGGTGCCGTTGCGCCCTTCCCAGTGGTAGCCGCCGATGGCCGCGTTGCCGACGCTGACGCAGGTGTCGGCGCCGCCGAACGCGCTCTGCACCACCGTGCCCGGCGGATAGTAGATGAGGTAGAGCGTCGACGCCGCCGACGGCAGGGTGCCGTCCTTGATCTTGCCGGCGAGGAGCGTCTGGATGTCGCTGTCGCTCACCGTCTTGGCCGCGGTGTCGGCGAGCACGACCTTCTTCACGTGCGTCGCCGAGGTGATGCCGTAATCGGCGCCGACGGTCGCGAGCCACATCGAGCCGACGAGGAAGTCGCCGAAGGCGCCGTCCGCGGTGCTGTTGGGATCGGCGCTGAAGGTGATGGTCACGAGCGAGAGCGGCGCCAGCGTCGGGCCGCCGAGGTTGGGGATGACCGGCATCGGCTCGTGCGGACCGATGCCGCCGCTCGTGCCGCCGCCGCCGCCCGCGCCACCGCCGCCGGGGCCGCCACCACCACCGCCGCTGCCGCCACCGCCGCTGCCGGCGTTGCCACCACCGCCGCTGCCGTCGGCACCGCCGCTTCCGCCGACGCCATTGCCGCCCATGCCGCGCGCGCTGCACGCGCCGAATCCGAGCGCGACCGCGAACAACGCGACCGCGCTCAACATCGCCACCACGATCGCTACGATCGAGCTCATGCGCATGCGCGCCGCCAAAGCATGCGCCGTTCCAACCGCGCCCACGCACATTCGACCGTTTGCGCGCTCACCGTCTTTCACCGTCGAGGAGCGCGCCCTCACCGCCCACGACGCGCTGAAATCTCCACTGTGTAGCGCGCGCGCCTCGCGTTCGGCCACGCGCGCCTGTGAATCGCCTTACGAAGCGGGACAGTGTCGGTACACGGAGCCGAATGTTCACCTAGTCGAGCGCTCCCCCGCCGGCATATAGTGGTCGCGCCTTGCGCTTCCCGACTCGCACACGCGGGCCCCTCGTCGCCGCGCTCCTCGTGAGCCTCGCCGCCGCCGGCACCGCGCACGCCGACGGTTTCGACGGCCAGCGCTTCGAGCCCGCCGCCGGCGCCGCCGGCGGCCTGAACGTCGAGCGCGCCATGGTGCCACAGCACCTCGGCTTCGGCGCCGGCCTCTTCCTCAACTACGGCTACTCGCCGGTCGTCGATCGCGATCGCCCGGACGGCGTCACGCGCCTGGTCTTGCGTCACGCGTTCACGATGGATTTTCTCGGCTCCATCGGCCTCGGCGACATCTTCGAGCTCGCCGTCGGCCTGCCGGTCGACGCGGCGTGGATGGGCGATCCCACCACCTTCGGCGGCAACAACCTGGCCGCCGGCGCCGGCATCGGCGATCTGCGCCTGGTCCCCAAGATGGCGTGGTGGTTCGGGCACGCCGCGCTCAACTACGGCATCGGCTTCATGACGCCGTTCTACTTCCCGACAGGCGATCCCAACGCGCTGCGCGGCTCGGGCGCCGTGATCATCGATCCCGTGCTGCTCGCCTCGCTCGGCGGACACCGCTGGAACTTCACGCTCAACGCCGGCTTCAAGGCGCGCACCGACGGCAAGAATGACTTCACCGGCTACGGCGAGCTGCACTGGGGCCTGGCCGGCACCTTCGGTCTCTACGACACGCGCAAGCTCGGCCTCGACCTCCTCGTCGAGCTCGTCGGCGGCTGGCAGCCGGGCGCGCTCGGCCCCGGCACCATCGCCGTCCCGATGGAAGCCGACGGCGCGCTCGTCATCAAGCCCGGCCGCGAATGGAGCATCTACGTCGGCGGCGGCGGCGGCCTCGACAACGGCCTCGCCGAGCCCGACGGGCGCTTCATCGCCGGCGTGCGCTACGCGCATCGCGTCCCCGGCAACGATCGCTTCGGCGACCGCGACCACGACGGCATCATCAACGGCAAGGATCGCTGCCCCGACGAGGCCGAGGACTACGACGGCTTCGAGGACGACGACGGCTGCCCCGAAGCCGACAACGATCACGACGGCGTGCTCGACGACGACGACGAGTGCCCCGACCAGGCCGGCCCGCGCGACAACGACGGCTGCCCGACGCACGGCACGGTCGTGTGGCGCCACGGCCGCCTCGTCATCTTCGGCAAGGTCCACTTCGAGACGGGCTCGGCGCGCATCCAGAAGCGCTCGAAGGAGCTGCTCGATCAGATCGCGGCCATGGTCAAGGAGCACCCCGAGGTCGGGCGCATCCGCGTCGAGGGCTACACCGACAACGTCGGTCCGCCCGACATGAACCTGAAGCTGAGCCGCGAGCGCGCCGATTCGGTGCGCCTGGCGCTCATCGAGCGCGGCGTGCGCAGCGATCGCTTGCGCACCGAGGGCTACGGCGAGACGCATCCGGTGGCGCCGAATCGCACGCGCGCCGGCCGTGCGAAGAACAGGCGGGTGGAATTTGTCGCGGCCAAATAGTCTCCTCCTCGCGCTGCTTCTCGTGGGGCTGCCGTGCACCGCGGCGGCGCAGACCTTCCCGGCGGCGGGCGCCTACGCGCCGCTGCCCTGCGGCCCGGGGCCGATGGTCGACGCCGCCGGCGATACGCCGAACGCGGCCGGCGCGCTCGATCTCGTCGGCACCGGCCCCTTCCCCGCCGGCTTCCACGCCGCCGACGCGCAGTTCCTCTATCTGCGCCTGCGCGTCGCCGCCGATCCGCACGCGGGCGCGCGCCTGATGCCGAACGGGTGGGGCTACGAGATCGATCTCGACGGCGATCGCTCGACCTACGAGGTCCTGATCTCGGCGAGCGGCACCGGCATGAGCGACGCCGTCTCGATCTTCCGCCATCCGACGACGGCGACGCCGAACGATCCCGCCGATCCGGCGGCGCTGCCCGCGGCCTTCACCTATCCGTTCGCCACGCACGGGCAGGTGGTCGCGGCCGGCTCCGCGCTCGGCGCCGGCGCCGACAGCTTCATCGACATCGCGCTGCCGTGGACCGACCTCGCGACCGTCGGCATCGCGCGCGACACCCACGTCTACGTGTGGGCCGGCTCGTCGACGCTGCCGAACGCGCTCGATCTCGATCTCGCCTGCTTCGACGGCGCCGGCGGCGGTTTGTCCGGCATCGACGTCGGCGTCATCACGCCCGATCCCAACGCGGGCGGCGGTGGTGGTGGCGGCGGCACCGGCGGCGGCGGCAGCGGCGGAACGGGCGGCGGCACCGGGCCGCGCACGCTCGAAGGCGGCCCCGGCTGCAGCGTCACGGGCGATGACGCGCCCGCGCGTGGCTGGCTCGGACTGGCCATCCTCGCGCTCGTGCTCGCGGGCCTGACCGCTCGCCGCGTGCTCTAGGGATTCGCCGCGCGCGCTAGGGATTCGCCGCGCGCTCCGTCGCCGGCGCGTGCGTCTCGAGCGCCTCGATGAGCGCCCCATAGCGCAGAAGCGAGTGGATCCCGAGATAGCGCTCGAGCACGCGCCGGCGCGCCGACGCCGCCAGCTCGTCGGCGCGCTTGGGCTCGGCGAGCAGCCGCGCCACCGCGCGCGCGAAGGCGTCGAGATCGCCCGACGCGACGAGCAGCCCCTGCCGGCCGTCGTCGATCTGATCCTGAATGCCGCCGACCGCGCTGGCGACGATCGGCCGCGCCTTCCACATCGCCTCGGTCACGGTCAGCCCGAAACCCTCGTGCAGGCTCTTCTGCACGATCACCCGCGCGTGCCGCTGCAGCGCATTGACGATGGCCGCGTTCTCGTCGACGTCGACGGCGGGCAACGACACGAGGTGCACGCGCCGCCGCGGCTCCTCGCCGAGCCGGTGCCACGCGGCCACGACCTCGGCGTAGACGGCGGCACCCTCCGGATCGTCCGCCACCGACGTGACGTCCGGCCCCGCCAGCACCAGCTCGGCGCCGTGCGCCGCCGACGCGTCGATGCGCGCGAAGCCGCACAGCACGCCGACCGGATCCTTGAGCCGATCCCAACGCGACACCTGCACCACCAGCGGCGTCTCCGCCGACGGCGGTCCGCCGTGGCGCAAGATCTCGGCGGTGCGATCGACACGTCCCGGCGTGCCGTCCTCGCGCAAAAAACGCGGCGTCGCCTTCTCCGGCCCGCCGATGATCCCGGTGTGCGCGAGGATCGCCTCGATCGCCGGCTCGTCGAGCGGTTGGTTCTTCGTCGAGAACGGATCGATGCTCGGCGGAATCACCGCGACGCGCACGCGCGGCAGCTGACGCGGCACATAGGCGGCGCGCGAGAACACGTAGGCGTCGGCCTCGCGCAGATACGGCGAGACGAAGCCCCAGCCGAGCTCGACCTCGCCGTTGACCTCGTCGTGGCCGATGTGACAGCGCCACACCACGTGCGCCCCGGCGCACGCCAACGACGCGATCATCGCCGCCGGCTGCGGATCGTGCACGATGGCGATGTCGCCCGGCCGCACCATGGGCAACAGCTCGGCCGCGTTCTCGTGCCCGACGCGCTCGAACAGCGCGCGCTCGGCCTCGCCGAGCGGTGAGCCGTCGCCGAGGCTGCCGTGGAGGGCGTTGTGCAGCCGCTTGGTGAGCGTGAAGAAGGCCGGCGGCCCCGTCACCACCGCCCAGCGCGCATCGACGCCGGCGCCGCGCGCGTAGGCGAGCAGCGAGCGCACCATCTCGGCCACGCCGCCGCCGACCGCCGACGAGCTGATGTTCCACACCACGCGCCCTTCGAGCATCGCGCCCAGCTCGCCGATGCGCGCCATCATGCGCTGCATCTCGCGCTCGTCGAAGAGCGCGGCGTACCGATCGAGCGACAACAGGCTGACGTCGGGAAACTGGAGCGCCATGCCGGAGAAGCTAGGCCTGCTCAGCGCTTGCGATAGACCCGCACGTAGTCGACCTTCGTCGTCGCCGGAAACACGGTGGTGCCGTCGGGCGGCCCGGGGAAGTTGCCGCCGACGGCGAGGTTGAGGATCACGAAGAACGGATGATCGTAGACCCACACGTCGCCGGCGGGGACGTCGGCCGGCGTGCGCGTCTCGTAGAGCGCGTCGTCGACGTACCAGCGGACCACGTTGGGCTCCCACTCGATCGCGTAGAGGTGATAGCCGTCGGAGAGCGCGCCCGCCGGCAGCGTGTACGTACCCGTCAGCGGATTGCCGCCCGAGTAGCCGGGGCCGTGCGCGCTGCCGTGGTTGACCTTGGGTGTCGCGTTCACCGTCTCCTGAATGTCGAGCTCGCCACACTGCGGCCAGCCGGCCGTGCCGATGTTGCCGCCGAGCGTCCAGAACGCGGGCCAGATGCCCTGCCCTTGCGCGATCTGGATGCGCGCCTCGAAGCGCCCATACGCCTGCGTGAATTTGCCGGCGCTGTTGATGCGGCCCGAGGTGTAGCTCGAGCCGAGGTACGATTCCTTGCGCGCGATGATCTCGAGCGCGCCTTTGCCGTCGAGCGTGACGTTGTCGACGCGGCTCGTGTAGTACTCGAGCTCGTTGTTGCCCCAGCCGCCGCCGCCGGTGTCGAAGTTCCACTTGGTGCCGTCGATGGGGCCGGCGGGGCCGTCGAACTCGTCGCTCCAGGTGAGCACCCATGGAGACGGCGGTCCGAGATCCTGCGTCGTCTGATCCGCGCTCGATCCCGCGAGGCCGAGATCGTTGTCAACGGACGTTGTCGCAAGATCTTGCGCATCGCCGGTCAGGCCGGGCGTCGGGCCCTGCATCGCGCCGCCCGGCCGCGAGCGCGAAGGAGCGCAGCCGAACGAGAGCAGCCACGCGAGCATGATCCACGGAAATCGTCGCACGCTCGCGGCTGGTGCAGCCCGCGTGCCGCCCGTCGACGGCGTCACTCGGGCGATTGCGCGACGCCCGCCGGGGTGTGGGCTCCCAGCTGTAAACGAGAGGTTGACGCCAGGGACTGTCGGACTGACGCTAGACGAGCGCGGCTTCGGGCGCGCTCGCGTTCACCATCACGGCGGCGACGCGCGTGGCGAGCGCCATGATGGTCATCGTCGGGTTGAAGCCGCTCGACGTGGGAAAGAGCGCGCCGTCGGCGGCGTAGAGGTTGCCGACGTCGTGGAAACGCCCGCCGGCGTCGCACACGCTCGTCGCGGGATCGTTGCCGAAGCGCAGCGTGCCCATGATGTGCGCCGATCCCGGGATCGTGTCGAACGGCGCGATCGCCGCCCAGCGCGCGCCCGAGGCGCCGAGGATCTCGAGCAGCTTCGGCGAATAGAAGTCGCGCGCGTCGAGCTCGAACTTGTGGTTCGCGTAGGTCACGCGCGCCACCGGCAGGCCATCGAGATCGCGCACGTCGGGATCGAGGTCGACGCGATTGGTCGGCTGCGGCGCGTCCTCGGCCTGCAGCACGAGCACCACCGCGCGATCGCGGCCCGGGCTCTGGCGCATGAGCCGCTTGAAGCGCGGCCCGTCGAAGCCGAGCATGCCGAACACGCGCGCGTAGAACGCGGCCTCGGCGACCGGCCCTTCGCCCGCCGAGATCTCGACGATTCCGCCGAGCGGGCGCGTGGCATCGCCGGGCACGCCGCGGAAGTCGGCGAAGCCGGTGTCGACGGCGCGGCTGCGATGGCCGTGCAGGCGCTCCTCGAACACGCCGATGGCTTCCGTCTGTAGATGAAAGGTGAGGTTGCGCCCGACGAGACCGCTGAAGTTGCCGACGCCGGGGCCGCCCGGATCCGAGAGAAAGAGAAGGCGCGCGTCCTCGATCGGGCTGGCGGCGAGGACGTAGCGATCGGCGGTGAACATCTGCGTCTGCCCCGACGGACCGATGGCCTCGACGCCGGCGACGCTGTTGCCGTTCATGACCAGCCTGGTCGCGCGCGTGCCGGGCAGGACGAGACAGTTGCCGCCGAGGAGCGCGCGGCGCAGCGTCGTCACCGGCGGCGAGCCCTTGGCGCCCGACGGACAGGGGAAGCCCGAGCAGAAGCCGCAGTCGGCGCACGCGGGGCGGCCGTCGTAGGGCTGCGAGTTGATCGCGCTCGGATAGGGGAACGGCGTGTAGCCGAGCGACGTCAGGCCCGCGGCCACGCGCTGCGAGAAATAGGCGGCGAGGCCGGGCGGCATGGGAAAGTCGGTCGAGCGCGGCCCTTCTTGCGGATAGGCGCCGGCCTTGCCCTGCACGCCGATGATCTTTTCGGCGTAGGCGTAGAACGGCTCGAGCGCGGCGTAGCCGACGGGCCAGTCGGCGAAGCTGGCGCCCGGGATGTCGCCGAGGAGCGTGCCGAGCTGAAAGTCCGTCGGCAAGAAGCGCGGCATCTTGAGGTCGGCGTGCGCGGCGCCGCCGCCGACGGTCTTCGGCAGGCCCTGCACGTCGCCGACGTAGGTGCGCGTCTGCGACTCGTCGGTGCGCCAGGTGCGCGGCTCGACGATTGGATCGGGCGCGATGAAGTTGCGCGCGGCGAGCTTGATCTCGTCGTTGGCGAAGAGCGTCGACGGCGTCTGCGAGCCGTCGTCGAGGCCGAGGAAATAGTTGGGCCCGGCCTCGAGCACGAGCACCTTCAGGCCGTTGGCGCACAGCACGTTGGCGGCGGCGCCGCCGCCGGCGCCCGAGCCGATGACGAGCACGTCGAACTGCGCGAGCGCGCGGTTGCCGACGGGATCCGTTGGGCTCACGGGAACTCCTTGCCGCCGAGGAGCGTCACGAGCTGGGTGAGATAGGCGCGCGTGTCGTCGTCGAGCGGCTGCGGATCGGGATCGGGGTTGGGCGTGGTCACCGGCGCCTCGGGGCGCTCGCGATACATGCCGGCCGACGTGTCGTAGAGGCTGTAGCCGAGCGGCATCTGGTCGCCTTCGAAGTAGCAGAGCTGCCAGCCGGCGCCGCCGGGGTTGCCGCCGTACTCGGGCGCGCCGAAGGCGGCTTGCGGCACGAGGTCGAGGAGCACGTCGCGGTAGTCCTGATCGAGGCCGGCGAACAGCGTGGCGAGCGCGTCGGCGTCGAGCGCGTCGACGCGCATCGGCGCGGCGGCGGCGTCGGCCTGGCGGATCGCGTTTTTGATGGTGTCACGCAGCCCGTCGACGGGGCCGAGCACGGCATCGTTGGGCCCGCCGCCGTCGACGCCCTTGGAGCCGTAGAGGCGCAGCCGCCAGGCGCGCTCGGCGACGCGATCGAGCGCCATCGGCGTGAACCCGGCGGGCGGGAAATTCGTGGTGGCGCCGCCGTGATCGTCGGGATAGGGCGCGCGTCCCGAGTAGGGCCCGCCGAGGAAGATGGGCGCCACCTTGGCGTCGAAGGCGGTGAGCAGCTTCTCGAGGTAGTCGACGGCGCCGAGCGCGCCGCCGCCGGGCGTATCGTCGGCCGGAAGCACGGCGTTGGCCAGGGCCGCCAGGGTGCGCCGCTCTCCGTCGGAGAAGAAGGCGCCCGACGAGCCGCAGCCGGGCGGCAGCAACAGCAAGGCTCCGCCGGCGCCGAGGAGCTGGAAGAATTCGCGGCGCGTCGGATCGCTCACGCCCGGCGATCATATCGATCGCGCGCATGTTATGGAAGGCGCGTGAAGCTCGCCTGGGCGATTCTTGCGCTCGTGGCGCTGCCGGCCGGGGCGCGCGCCACGCCGGCCGCGGCGACCAGGCCGGCAGCGGCGGCGCTGCCGGCCGCGGCGCCGAATGCCGCCGCCGCGGGCGACGTCGTCACGCTCGTCGAGACCGCGCCGATCGAGACCACGCTCGATCACGCCGACATTCCCGAAGCGGCCGACGTCTGGCGGCAGATGCTGAGCGGCGCGCGCCACACGATCGATCTCGCCGAGTTCTACCTGAGCAACGCGCCCCACAGCCGCTTGCAACCGGTGATCGACGCGCTCCTCGCCGCCGCCGCGCGCGGCGTGAAGGTGCGCCTCCTCGTCGACGACGGCTTCGCCCGCCACGAAGCGGCCACGCTCGAGGCGCTCGACGCCACCCACGCGCTCGAGATCCGCCGCCTCGACATGCACGCGCGCGCCGGCGGCATCCTGCACGCCAAGTACTTCATCGTCGACGGCGACGACGCCTACCTCGGCAGCCAGAACTTCGACTGGCGCTCGCTCACGCACGTCCAGGAGCTCGGCGTGCGGCTGCGCTCGCCGCTGCTCGCCGGGGTGCTCGCCGACCTCTTCGCCACCGACTGGGCGCTCGCCGCCGGCGGCGACGGGGCCGCGCGCACGCGCGCGCACCCGACCGATCGCTTCCCGCTCGTCACGGGCGCCGGCGCCGCGCGCGCCGGGCTCACCGTCGTCTACAGCCCGCGTGGCTGGCTGCCCGACGAGACGCTCTGGTCGCTCCCGCGCCTGGTCGCGCTCATCGACGGCGCGCGCCGGAGCGTGCGCGTGCAGACGCTCACCTACAAGCCGTTCGCCGAGCTCGACGGCGCGCTTCGGCGTGCGGCGGCGCGCGGCGTGAGCGTGGAGCTGCTCGTGTCCGACTGGTGCAAGCGCAAGGGCTGCGTCGAAGGGCTGCAGCGCCTCGCGCTCGTGCCGCACGTCGCGGTCTCGTTCCTCGCGCTCCCCGCCTGGTCGGGCGGCTTCATCCCCTACGCGCGCGTCGCCCACGCCAAGTACCTGGTCGTCGACGGCGAGCGCGCCTGGATCGGCACCAGCAACTGGGAGCGCGACTACTTCTATCGCAGCCGCAACGTCGGCCTCATCGTCGACGGCGGCCGGCTCCCGCCACGGCTCGACGCCTTCTTCGGCGACGATTGGCGCTCGCCCTACGCCACGAGCGTCGACCCGCAAGCGCACTACGAGCCGCCGCGTACGCATTAGGCCGATCTGGCCGCGCGCGCGCGCCGCAGCATCTTTGTCGTTCGTGCAGCTCGACGGGGGAACGATATCGATCGTGGCGGCGCGCCCGGCGATCGAGGAGCTCGACCGACGGCAGATCGATCTCGCGCCGGTGCTCGCCGAGGCGCACCTGTCGCCGTCGGCGCTGACGGCGCACGAGGCGCGCTTTCCCTATCGCGCCGTCGTCGATCTATGGGAGGCGGCGTCGCACGCGGCGAGCGATCCGCACTTCGGCGCGCACGTGGCCAGCACGCTGCCGGTCGGCGGCTTCGACGTCTTCGACTACATCTTCTCGACGGCGGAGACGGTCGGCGAGGGGCTCGAGCGCGCGTTGCAATACATCCGGCTCGTCTACGATCACTCGAACGTGCACCTGCACATCGACTCGCACCGCGCGCGCCTCTATCGGCGCAACCCCGGGCTGTCGACGCAATACAACGAGTTCGCGCTCACGCTCATCGTGGTGCGCATCCGCCAGTCGACCGGGATCGACTGGACGCCCGAGCGCGTGCGCTTCGAGCACGCCGGCGTCGACGCCGGCGGCGAGCTCGAACGGCTGTTCCGCTGCCCCATCGAGTACGGCGCCCCCGACACCGAGCTCGTGTTCGATCCGAAGATCCTGTCGGTGCGCCACGCGCGGCCCGATTCGCGCCTGCTCGCCATCCTCATGCGCTACGCCGATTCGCTGCTGACGACGCTGCCCAAGCGCAACGACCTCGTCGGCACCGTCTCGGCGACCATCGCGCGCCAGATGGTCAAGGAGCTGCCGACGCTCGCGGCGACCGCGACCGCGGTCGAGCTGCCGGAGCGCACGCTGCAGCGGCGGCTGGCCACACGCGGCACCAGCCACTCCGATCTCGTCGACCAGGTGCGCCGCGATCTGGCGCTGCGCTACATCCTCGACGCCGGTCGCAGCGTCGGCGAGATCGCGTACCTCTTGCACTTCTCCGACTCGACGGCGTTCCACCGCGCCTTCAAGCGCTGGACCGGCGAGGGGCCGGCGCAATATCGGCGCGGCCTGTTCCGTCACCCCCCGTCGTAGCGATTGACCGCCTGCGCGCGCCTCCTCTACGATGAGGGCGGCGTGACCAAGGCGGCGGCGGTGTGGGTGCTGGTGCTGGTGTTGCCGCTCGTCCTCGGCAGCCGCGTCGCCGGCGCCAACGTCGCGATCGGCGACGAGCGGCCGCCGCCCGCGATCCGGCTCGCCATCGACAACGTGCTCGTCGGCCGCGTCAACCCGCTGGCGCTCGCCGACCTCGTGCGCATCGGCCTGGCCGCGCCGCTCTATCGCCGCTCGGAGCCGGTCCTGCGCGACAACTTCGTCTTCTTCGGCGCCTCGCCGCGCTTCACCGCCTCGTCGCTGCGCGTGGGCCCCGAGCTCGACGTGCAGCCGCTGTCGATCCTGACCCTGCGCCTGTCGGCCGAGCTCGTGCACTTCTGGGGCATCTTCGACTCGATCCAATCGTTCGCCACGCCGACCGCCGACTGGTCCGACAGCGCCATCTCGCGCGGCGGCGACGCCGGGCTCAGCTACCCCACCGACGGCGTGCACGTCATCTTCGAGCCGACGCTGCAGCTGCGATGGCGCATGATGGCGCTGCGCGATCACGCCACCATCGAGCACTGGAACCTCCGGCTCCGCCCCGGCGACGGCTACTTCTACGAGGCCGGCGCCGACACGCTGGTGCCGAACGGCGGCATCGTGGTGTCGAACGACCTCGACGTCGCCTGGGTCACGCGCTGGCACTTTGCCATCGCGGCGCGCTACAGCATCGTCGTCCCGCTCTACGCGAACCAGCCGAGCGGGCTCAACCGGCAGCAGCGGCTCGGACCCGCGATCGCGTATACCTTCTTGGATCGGCGATTCACGCGCTTCCACTCGGTCACGCTGTTCGGCGTCGCCGCCTGGTATCTCGAGCATCGCTTCCGCACCGGCGCCGACGTCAGCGCCGCGGTGCCCTACCTCCTCGGCGGCGTCTCGTTCACCTCCGACATCATTCTGGCGCCGTGACCGCGCGCCTCTGAAATCCGTTACAATGAAGCGCCGTGCATCGTGTCACCGTGATGCTGGCGCTCCTCCTGGGCGGCTGCGGAGGCGGGGCGGCCGTGCCGAGAGCGAACGAGGGGATGCTCGACCTTCGCGGTTGGGACTTCGCCAGGCAGGGCGCGCTCTCGGTGCGCGGCGACTGGCAGATCAACTGGCAGGATCTCGTGCCGCCCGGGCAGAACGCGGCCCCCGACGGCTACCTGCCGCTGCGCAAGTGGAACGGGCTCCGGCTCTTCGACGGGCGCGCGCTGCCGGGCAAGGGTTGGGCGACCTATCGGCTGCGCGTGCTCTTGCCCGCCGGCGCGCCGCAGCCGTACGCGATCGTGCTCGACCCGGTCATCGACGCCAGCCGCTTGTGGGTCACGACGAGCGACGGGCGGATCGTCGGGCCGGTGGGCGCCGGACAGGTCGGCACCACGCGCGTGACCTCGCACGGCGCGATGACCAGGAGTCAGCTCGCGTTCAGCGCCGCCGGCGAGATCGTGCTCACGCTGCAGGTGAGCAACTTCGAGCACGCGCGCGGCGGGTCGGCGGGCGCGGCGCCGATCCTCGGCAGCGCCGCCGGCGTCGACGCCTACGTCTCGCACCAGCGCATGGGCGACTTCTTCTTCATTGGCCTGCTCGTCATCACGGGGCTGCACCACTTCGTGCTCTTCCTCTTGCGGCGGCGCGAGCGCGCGGCGCTGTGGTTCGCGTCGATGTGCCTGCTCCTGGCGCTACGCCTGTTCATCCTCGGCCGCTACATGCAGGCCGAGCTGCCGTGGCTGTGGCCGACGGTGCCGCATCGCCTCGAGTCGATCACCTTCTTCCTCGCGGTGCCGGCGGCGGCGCTGTTCCTGCTCGCGCTCTTTCCGCGCGACGTGCCGGCGCGCGTGGTGCAGCCGGTCGTGGTCATCGGCGCGCTCTGCAGCGTCGTCGTCGCCTTCTTCCCGGTGCCGGTCTATTCGATCCTGGCGCCGCCGTTCCAGCTCATCACGCTCGTCATCATCGTCATCGGCGTGGCCGGCGTCTTGCGCGCGGTGGCGCGCGAGCGGGATGCGCCGCCGGTGCTGATGCTCGCGGGCCTTCTGTCCATCGGGCTCGCCGCCTGTCTCGACATCCTGCGCGAGCGCGATCTCGTGCACATGCGCTTCATCGCGCAGTACGGCATCACCGGCTTCGTGATCTTCGAGTCGGCGCTCCTGGCGCTGCTCAATCAGCGACGGGCCAAGCAGCTGGCGCAGCGCAACGACGAGGTGGTGCGGCTCAACAGCGAGCTGCATCAGCTCAACGAGGAGCTCAAGCGGCAGATCGCGACGCGCTCGCACGAGCTGTCGCAGGCGGTGATGATGATGGCGCACGCCTCGGGGCCGCTCGCGCTGTCGCCGGGCGACGTCATCGCCGAGCGCTATCGCATCGTCGCGCCGATCGGCGAAGGCGGCATGGGCACCGTGTTCCGCGCCGAGCGCATCGACGACGGCAAGGCGGTGGCGCTCAAGCTCATCCGCGGCGGCGCCGATCCCGAGGCGATGGCGCGGTTCGCGCGCGAGGCCGAGGTGGTGGCCAAGATCAGCCACCCCAACGTCGTCGGCATCTACGACTTCAACGTGAGCCGCTCCGGGCTGTTCTACCTGGTCATGGAGCTCGTCGAAGGGCGCTCGCTCGAGGCCGAGCGCAGCCGCTTCGGCGACGTCGCCTGGGCGCTGCCGCTGGTCGTGCAGCTGGCCGAGGCGCTCGCCGCCATCCACGCCTGCGAGGTCATCCACCGCGACGTCAAGCCGTCGAACCTGCTCGTGGCCGACGGGCGCCTCAAGCTCGCCGACTTCGGCGTGGCGCAGATCAGCCGGCAGCGCCCCGCCGGCTCGACGCAGGCCGAGACCATGCGCGGCGGCGCGGCGCGCGAGCAGGATCTCGACGACACCGCCGATCTGAGCATCACGCGCGCGGGCATGATGATCGGATCGCCGATGTACATGGCGCCCGAGCTCGCCGAAGGATCGGAGCACGGCTCGACGCGCTCCGACATGTTCTGCTTCGGGCTCGTCGCCTACGAGCTGCTCGCCGGGCGGCGCGCCTATCCGCGGCCGCTGGTGATGGCGCTCATGGAGGGCATCAAGATGCCCGAGCCGGCGGCGTTGCAGACGATCGTGCCCGGGATCGACGCCGAGCTGGCGCGGCTGATCCACGCCTGCCTGGCGGTGTCGCCGGCGGCGCGCCCCGCGGCCGCCGAGCTGCTCGCGGCCCTGAAGCCTGCTGCGCAATCCAGCGCTTGAGCCGGAGCACCGCGCGCTCCTTGGCCTTGGCCTCGACGTCGACGGTCAGGCGGCGCCCGAGCCACGACGGCGGCAGGTCGCGCGGCGCGATGAAGTCGGCGTGCAGCCGCGGATTCGGCGCGCGCCAACCGCCGAGCGGGCTCGACAGATGGGCCCACGGCTCGCGGCGGCCCCAGGTCGCCGCGGCGGCGTCGAGCGCATCGCCGGCGTCGAGCCCGTCGGGGTTGCAGCGATGGTGGTGCACGTCGTAGACGAGCGGCACGCGCGCGCGGCGGCACAGCGGCAACAGATCCTCGACGGTGTAGATGCGATCGTCGTTCTCGAGCGCGATGCGCACGCGGGCGCCCTCGGAGAGGCGGTCGAGGCCGCGCGCGAGGCGATCGAGCGCGGCCGGCTTGCCGCCGACGGCGCCGCCGCCGTGGATGGTGAGCTGCTCGGCGCCGATGAGCGCCGCGATCGTCGCCTGGTACTCGAGCTCGGCGATCGATCCGGCCACGACCTCGGGCCGCGCCGAGCCGAGCACGACGAACTGATCGGGGTGAAAGCTGAGCCGCACCTCGCCGCGACACGCGTGCGCGGCCACGGCGCCGAACGCCTCGTGCAGCGCGCCCGTCGGATCGAGCGCGTCGAGCGTGTAGCCGAAGCGGGGATGCGTGTAGAGCGGCAAGAGCTCGCTGGTCACGCGAAAGGCGCCGACGCCGTGCGCGGCGCACCAGTCGACGCCGCGGGCGAGCGTGGCAGCGTTGTCGCGCGCGATCTGCAGGAGGAAGGCGCGCCGCGGCTTCGGCGCCAGCGTGGCGGCGTGGCGCGCCGTCGTGGTGCGGAAGTGGATGGGCTGACCGACGAAGCCGCAGCAGAGGCCGAGGCGCATGAGGGGATCGTGGTCAGAGCAGGCGCGCGATCAAGGGCGCCATCTCCATGATCGGCGCGCTCCCGCTCGACAGGCCGGCGTCGTCGACGCTGCGCGGCATGCCGTAGACCACGCAGCTCGACTCCGCTTCGGTGAGCACGACGCCGCCGGCGGCACGCACCGCGCGCGCGCCGGCGAGACCGTCGTCGCCCATGCCGGTGAGCACCACGGCGAGCGTGCGCGCGCCCGTCAGCGCGGCGGCGCTCTCGAACAGGACGTCGACGGCGGGGCGATGCGGCGCGCCGATCGGCGCCGCGTCGAGCCGGCAGCTCATGCCGCCGCCGTCGCCGTACGCCAGCTTGAGGTGCACGCCGCCGCGCGCGACCACGACGCGCCCGGGCGCGAGCGCCAGCCCCTCGTTGGCTTCGAGCACCTCGAGCGCGCAGGTGGCGTCGAGCCGCGCGGCGAACGGGCCGGTGTACTCGGCCGGAATGTGCAGCACGAGCGCGATCGGCACCGGGAAGTCGCCCGGCAGCGCCGCGAGCAGCCGCGCCAGCGCTTGCGGGCCGCCCGTCGACGCGCCGATGACGACGAGCTCGGTGCGGCCGCTCGCCTTCACCACCAGCGACGGCGCCGGCGCACGGTCGTCTCGCGGCGGCGCCGGCGCGTGTGCCGCGGCCGCGATGCGCACCTTGCGCACCAGCTCGTCGCCGAGATCGAAGAGCCGCTCGGTGGCGAGCGCGGTCGGCTTGTGCACCAGATCGACGGCACCGAGCCGCAGCGCCTCGACGCCGAGCTCGCTCTCGGCGTCCGACATGCTAACCACCACCACGCGCGTGGCGCCGTCGGCCGGCAGCGCGCGCAGGACGCCCACGCCGTCGAGGTTGGGCATGACGAGGTCGAGCGTGACCACGTCGGGCTTGAGCTCCGTGATCTTTTCGAGCGCCTCCAGCCCGTCGCGCGCGATGTCGACGACCTCGATGTCGTCGTGCCGCTGCAAGACCTCGCGCATGACCTTGCGCGCGAACGCCGAGTCGTCGGCGACGAGCACGCGGATCATCGGCGCACCGGCCGGTAGACGAAGACGCCGCCGCGCTCTTCGCACTCCACCGACGAGCCGAAGCGCAAGAGCGACTCCGAGACGCCGACGAGGAGGAGGCCGTCGTCGGCCAGCCGCGCGCTCAGCGTCTCGATCACCTCTTGCGCGCGCGAGTCGTCGAAGTAGATGAGCACGTTGCGGCACAAGATGGCGTCGAAGCCGCCGAGCGCCTCGACCTCGGCGGGCACGATCAGGTTCGCGCGCCGCCAGCTGACGTCGCGGTGCACTTCGCGCGCGACCACCAGCCGTCCGCCCTCCTCGCGCAAGAAACGGCGCGCCGCCCCCGGCGGATGGCTGTGGCGCAGCGAGCGCGGCGGATAGACGCCCTCGCGCGCCCGCGCCAGCGCCCGCTCGCTGATGTCGGCGCCGACGATCTCGACGCTGCCGCCGAGCCCGCGGTCGGCGAGCAGCATGGCGAGGCTGAGCGGCTCCTCGCCGGTGGCGCAGGCCGCCGAGAGCACGCGCGGCCGCCGGCCGGCGGCGACGCGCGGCGCGAGGAACCCGTCGACGAGCCACTCGACCTGCTCGCGCTCGCGAAAGAAGTAGGTCTCGTGGACCACGAGCGAATCGACGAGCCGTCCCAGCTCCTCGTCGCCGCCCGGGTCGTAGCGCATGAAGTAGTAGTAGTCGAGCAGCGACTCGAAGCCCTGCTCGATGGCGCGCGCGCTCACCTTCTCGGCGAACAGCTCGCGATCGTTGGCACCGTAGTGCAGCCCGGCGCGCGCTTCGACGAGCGCACCGAGGATGGTGAAGACCTGCGGCGAGAGCGGCAGCGCCACGTTACTGCGCCAGGAGCAGCGTGGCGATACGACGCACTTCGGGATCGCTGTCGCCCTTGGCGGCGCGCTGCAGCGTCAGCGCCGCTTCCGTGCTCGAGATGGCGGCCAGCCCGCTGGCGATGGCCTTGCGCGCGCGCGTGTTGGGCAGCGTGAAGGCGTCGACGAGCGCCATGTTGGCCTCGGGCGGCGCATGCGCACCAGCGCCGAGACCAGGCTGGAGGCCAGCTCGTCGTCGGCGGTCTTGAGCGCGGAGACGACGCCGGCCAGGTGCTCGGGCGTGAAGATGGCGAGCGCGCCGAGGACCCGCTCGCGATCGATCGCCGTGCCGAGCAGCCGGATGAGCGCCTCGGTGGCGGCGCGGCGGGGACGCGGCGCGAGGAAGCCGATGGCCGCGGTGCGCACGCTCTCGTCGGGATCGCCGGCGGCGCGCTCGAGCATGGCGAGCGCGTCGTCGCCCTCGAAGTCGGCGATGGCCGAGACGGCGACGAGGCGCGTGGCCGGATCGAGATCGACCGCGGAGGCGAGCAGGATCGGCTCCGCCTCGGGGCGGCGCGACAGGCCGAGCCCGACGAGCGCCGCGCGCCGGAGATCGGCGTCGTTGGCACCGGCGGCCTGGCGCAACGCCTCGAAGGCGATCTCGCCGCGCAGGTGCGACAGCGCCTCGATGGCGGCCACGCGCACCTGTCCCGCCGGATCGCCGACGCGCGCGGCGATGGCGCTCGCCGCCGCTTCGACGCCGAGCCGCCCGAGCGACTGGATCGCGTAGTAGCGCACCCAGGCGTCGTCGTCGGCGATGCCGCGCAACAGCGCCGAGGTGACGCGCGGATCGCCGCCGCGCGACTGCCCGAGCGCGCGCATGGCCGCGCCGCGCAGCCGCTCCGACGACGCGCGCGTCGCCGCCAGGAGCTGCTCCATGGCGCGCGCATCGTCGACGAAGGGCAGCCCGTGCACCGCGATGTCGCGCGCGCGCGCGTCGTCGCCGGCGATGGCCTCGGCGAAGATGGGCAGCGCCGACGCGTAGCCGAAATAGGACAGGATGCGCAGCGCCGCGCGCCGTTCGGTGGCGTTCGCCGAGCGCGCCGCCGCCAGCGCCAGCCGCTCCGTCTCCGCCGAGCCGAGCGACTGGATCGCGCCCACCGCCGCCTGCGACACGCGCGGGTTCTCGTCGGGGAGCTGGGTGAACAGCGCCGGCACCGCCGACGGGTTGCCGATGCGCGCCAGCGCCTCGCACGCCGCGGCGCGCACCGCCGGGTCGAGATCCTGCAAGCAGGCCGACACCGCCGCCGCCGTCGAGATGCGCCGCGCCAAAGGCAAGAGGAGCAGGCGCCGCGCGCTGTCGGCCGAGCCGAGCTCGCGCACCAGCTCTTCGTCCTCGGCGCCGCCCAGCCGCTCGAGCGCCTCCGCCGCCGCCGTCGAGACCAGGTGGGGCTCTTCGAGCAGCGTCATCAGCGTCGGCACCGCCGCGTCGTCGCGCAGGACGCCCATGAGGTGCGCCACCGCCGCCTGCTCCGCCGCGTCGGCACCGACGAGGCTGCCGACGAGACGCCGCGTCACCGCCGCCGGATCGACCGCGCGGCGCAGCGCATCGTCGAGCGGCGCGGTCAGGCCGAAGCGCTCGCGATGCCGCAGGTAGAGCTCGTGCAGCGCCATCGACGCGATGCGCACGCTGGCGTGGCTCGTCGTGGCCAAAAGCGCCATCAGCGGCGCCACCGCCGTGCGCTCGCCGGTGCGCCCGAGCGCGCGCGCCGCCTCGAGCGCGAAGTGTGGCTCGGCCAGCAGCGCCGCCAGCGGCGCCACCGCGCGCGGATCGCCCGAGCGCCCGAGCACGTCGATCGCCGGAAAAGCGCGGAAGAAGTTGCCGCTGCGCACCAGCTCGATGAGCGACTCCACCGCCGCGCGCCCGCCGATGCGCCCGAGCGCCTCGACCGCGGCCACCGCCACGTTGTCGTCGGCATGCCGCAAGAGCCGGATCAGCGTCGGCAGCGCCGTCTGCGCCCGCCGGCGCCCGAGGATCTGCGCCGCGTCCGCCGCCACCGCCGGGTTGGAATCGCTCGACATCCGCGCCACCGCCTCGTCGGCATGGCCGATCGACGCCACCAGCGCGTCGACGGCGGCGGCGATGCGCGCCTCCGAGTCGCGCGTCGTCTGCAGCGCCACGCACAGCGGTCCCACCGCCGCGTCGCCGAGCGAGGCGAGCGCCGCCACCACCGCGCGGCGCACCGTCCAGCTCGGATCGGTGAGCATCGCGATGAGCGGCTCGACCTCGCCGGCCGCCGCGCGCGCATCGACGCGCGCGATGCGCGTCTCCTCCTCGGCGGTGAGCGTCTGTGCGCGCGGTTGCTTCACGCCTGCTCCAATGAGCTTCGCTTGCCCGACTCGGCCAGCGCGTGGACGATCTCGCCCACCGCCTGGGCCTGCGCGAGGTTGGCCTCGCGCACCAGCGCCACCTGCGCCGCCACGTTGGCCACCTCGCCGGCCACCGCGCTGGCGGCGCGCGCCTGCTGCGCCGTGGTCACCGCCACCTCGCGCGCGCGCGTCCGCATCGACGCCGCCGCCTCCGCGATCTGCGTCGCCGCCGTGGCCTGCTCGCCCGCGCCGCGCGCCAGCTGCCCGAGCGACGTCGTCTGCCGCGCCGCGGTCTGCGCCAGGGCCGCGATCACCGACGCCTGCTCGCCGACCGCGCGCGCCGTCCCCGCGGCGATGCGCCGCACCTCGTCGCCGTCCTTGGTCAGCCCGACGAGCGCCTTCTGCTGCTCGGCGGTCGCGCGCGTCACCTCGGCCGCCAGCCGCGCGGTGCCGCGCGCCGCCTGCTCGGTCTCCTTGGCCGCCTTGGCCTGCTCGCCGACTGCGCGCGCGGTCTGCATGGTCTGCTTGCGCGCCTCGTCCATCGCCTTGGCCACTTCCGCCGCGCCGCGCGCCTGCTCGACCAGCCCCTGCACCGTGCGCATCGCCAACGTCGACACCTCCTGCACCGACGTCGCCACCGTGACCAGCACCTTGGCCTGCTCGCCCATCGACACCGATGTCGCCGTCGTCAGCGTGCGCATCTGCACCGCCGCCTTGGCCACCTCGGCGGCGCCGCGCGCCTGCTCGTCGACCGAGCGCGCCACCTTCTCCGCGCTCGCGGTCAGCTGCCCGGTGGTGCGCAGCGTGTCGCGCAAGGCGCGCGCCTGCTCGCCCGTCGCCTCGGAGGTCTGCCGCGCCATGCGCCGCATCTCCTGCGCCGCCGTCGCCAGCGAGCTGGCCACCTTGGTCTGCTCGGCCGCGCTGCGCGCCACCGCGCGCGACTCCTCGCTCACCCGCGCCGTCGACGTCGTCAACGAATGCACGGCCTGCTGCTGCTCGCCCGCGGCGCGCTCGATCTCGCGCACCGACCGTCCCAGCTCGTCGACGCCGCCGAGGATGCCGCCGAGCGCGCGCTCGGCGTCGCCGGCCAGCTTCGAGCCCTCGTCGGCCACCTTGACGCCCTCGGCCGAAGTGCTCACCGCCTCGCGCGCCGTCGCCTGCAGCCCGCGCACGATCTTGGCGATGTCCGCCGATGCCGCCGCCGCGCGATCAGCGAGCGCGCGGATCTCCTCGGCCACGACGGCGAAGCCGCGCCCGTGCTCACCCGCGCGCGCCGCCTCGATGCTGGCGTTGAGCGACAAGAGGTTCGTGCGATCGGCGATCAAGTTGATCGTCTGCACGATGTCGCCGATCTCTTCGGCGCGCTGGCCCACGTCCTTCATCACCGTCGCCGAGCTGACCATCGCCTCGCGGATGTCCTTCAGCCCCGCGATCGACCGCGTCACCGTGGCGCCGCCCTCGCGCGCGATTGCCGTCATGCGATCCGACGACTGCCGCGCGCCGTCGAGCACCTGGGCGATGCGCTTGGTGGCCGCGTCGAGCTGCTGCGCCGCGCCCGCGCTCTGCGACGCCGAGCCGGCGATCGCCTCCGCCGCCTGCGACGTGGCCGCCGCCGAGCGCGCCATCTGCTCGACCGCCGCCGCGTTGCCGTCGATGATCTGCGCGTTCTTCTCGCTCGTCGCCGCGACCTCCTCGACCGATGCGCCGAGCTCGGTCACCGTCGAGGCCGTGCTCGCCGCCGCGTCCTTGAGCTGCCGCCCGTGCTCGGCCACGCTGGCGAACGAGCGCGCCAGCTCCTCGGTGCTCGACGCCGTCTGCTCGACGGCCGACGCCATCGAGGTCGCGTCGTTCGCCACCTTCTCCACGCCCGCCTGCACGGCGCCGACGAGCTTGCCGGTCGCGGTCATGCGCTCGGCCACCGCCTCGGCGTCCTTCGACAGCCGCGCGATGCCCTTGGACATCTGCTCGATGGTGGTCGCCACCTCTTCGACGACGGCCGCGTTCTCCTGCCCGCGCGCGGTCAGCCCCGCCACGCTCGACGCCGTCTCCGTCGTCGTCGCCAGCAGCTCCTCGGCCGCCGCCGCCAGCCCCTCGGCGTTGGCGCTCACGCCCTTGATCGAGCGCGTGACCTCTTCGAGCGCCGAGGCCGAGCGCGTCGCGCCGCCGGCGAGCGCCTCGGTGTCCTTCTGCACGTTGGCCACCGACGCCGCCACCTCTTCGAGCGACGCCGCCGTCGCCTCGACGCCGCCCGAGAGCTCCTTGGCGAGCTCGGCCGAGCGCGTCTGCGAGCGCGCCGTCTCCTGGATCGACGACGCCGTCTGCTCGATGCCGGCGGCGATCGACTCCATCGCGCTGCGCACCTGCTCGGCCGCGGCCGCCTGCTCGTTGCCCGCGCTGGCGAGCTTGTGCGCCGACTCCTCGATGCTGCGCGCCTGCCCCGCCGTCTCGCGCAGCGTGCGCGCCGTCTCCTGCGCCTTGCCCATGGCCTGCTCGAGGTTGACGAAGCCGCTTGATTGCACCGCCATGCGCTACTCCTGTTCTCCGATGACCCTGGCGAAATCGATCAGCATCACCAGGCGCTTGCCCGTCTGCGCCACGGCTTTGACGAACCCGTTGCCGGCGCTGGCCACCACCGCCGGCGGCGGCTTGAGCGCGTCGGGCGGCAGCTGCACCACCTCGCGCGCGCTGTCGACGAGCAGCCCGACGGTGCGCTCGGCGCTCTGCACCACCACCACGCGCGTATCGATCGTGTGCGCGACGGGCGGCAGCCCGAAGCGCGCGCGCAGATCGACGACCGGCACCACGCGCCCGCGCACCTGCACCAGGCCCGCCACGTAGGTGGCCGTGCCCGGCACCGGCGTCGCCCCGTCGAACGACTCCATCTGCAAGACGTCGCCCGCCGGCAGCACGTAGTCGGTGTCGCCGACGCGAAACAGCACATGCAAGGCGCCGGTCGTCATGCGCGCGCCTCCGCCAGCTGCGACGAGAGCGCCCACAGGTCGAGCACGAGCGTGGCGCGCCCGTCGCCGAGATCGGTCGATCCGGTCACGCCCGGCACCTTCACCAGCGGATCCTCGAGCGGGCGCACCACCACCTCCTGCTGCCCGAGCATGCGATGCACCGCGAATGCGAACGGCGCGCCGTGGCGCCGCACCACCATCGCCTTGGCCGGCGCCAGCTCGTCGACCCGCGGGATCGCGAACAGCTCGTCGAGCGCCACGATCGGCACCGGCTCGCCGCGCCGCTCGTAGACGCGGATCTGCGTCCCGCGCCGCGCCATCTGCGGGCCGCGCACCGCCTTGGACTCTTCGATTTCCACGATCTCCTCGACCATCGTCACCGGCACCACGAACGGCTGCCGCCCGGCGAGGAACGAGAACGCGTCGACGATGGTGATGGTCAAGGGCACGCGCACGCTGAACTGGGTGCCGCCGCCCGGCGTCGTCGACAGGTGCAGCTCGCCGCCCAGCTCGTCGACGGCGATGCGCTTGACGATGTCCATGCCGAGCCCGCGCCCGCTCGTCGTCGAGGCGCGCTCGCGCGTCGAGAAGCCGGGCGCCGTCAGCACCTCGAGCAGCGCCTCGGGCGTATCGGCGATGGCGCGCCCGGCCCGCGCCGCCACGCGCGCGCGATCGACGCCGCGGCCGTCGTCGCTGACGGTGAGCTCGAGCTGGTTGTTGCCGCGCTCCCAGCAGGTCACCTCGACGCGCCCGATCTCCGGCTTGCCGGCGCGCACGCGCTCCTCGGGCGTCTCGATGGCGTGATCGACCGCGTTGCGCACGAGGTGGACGATGGCGGGGAACAGCCGCTCGGCGACCGCCTTGTCGAGCTCGGCGCGCCCGGCGTCGACGGTCAGGTTCACGCGCTTGCCGGTGGCGCGCTCGAGGCCGCGCACCAGCAGCGGGATGCGCTCGAGCAGCTCGGCCATCGGCACCATGCGCGCGCGCATGATCGCCGCGCGCAGATCGCGCAGCTGCCGCCCGTTCTCGTTCATGATGTCGGCGAGCGCGCGCACGTCGGTGCCGCTGTCGCGCATGGCGGCGATGGCGCGCGTGAGCCGGAAGCGGTTGACCACCAGCGAAGACAGCTTCTCCATCGCGTCGTCGAGGCGGGCGACGTCGACGCGCACCAGGCGCGAGCCCCCGCGCGTCGACTCGAACTCCACCGCCTCGACCGCGGCCGGCGCTGCCGCCGTCGACAACGGCACCACCGCGTCGGCACCGGCGGCGTCGCGTAAGGCGTCGTCGTCACCGTCGTAGAGCGCGATCAGCGCAAAGCCGAGACCACCGGGCGCCGCGTCGCTCTTGGGCAGCGAGACGGGATACACCTTGACCAGCTCGGCCACGCGCCCGACGCGATCGCGCACCGTCGTGATGTTGAGGCCCGTCGC
>Ga0134125_10000614_pt1 | contig 47232 bp, 38 predicted proteins | sample KB31751_FD_96464 | JGI IMG/M metagenome (GOLD analysis project Ga0134125, IMG submission 96464) | Terrestrial soil microbial communities with excess Nitrogen fertilizer from Kellogg Biological Station, Michigan, USA - KB3-175-1 | ecosystem: Environmental > Terrestrial > Soil > Unclassified ...
CGCAAATACACACGTGAGGCCGGTGTGCGCAATCTGGAGCGCGAAATCGGCAACATCTGCCGGAAGGTGGCGCGGAAGGTCGTCCAATCGAGCCCTGCGCATCATGAAGAGCTGACGGCGGAGAATGTGGGTGAACTGCTGGGCGTCGCCAAGTTCCGCGACTCGCAGGTTCACGACAAAAGCGAGGTGGGCCTCGTCACAGGGCTGGCATGGACAGAAGTTGGCGGCACATTGTTGCAAACGGAAGTGCAGGTTCTGGATGGCAAAGGCAAGCTCACCACCACCGGACAACTGGGCGAGGTGATGCAGGAGTCAGCGCAGGCTGCACTCAGCTATATCCGCTCAAGAGCACAACATCTCGGGCTGAACAAGGAGTTCTACCGGCATGTCGATATTCATGTGCATGTGCCGGAAGGAGCCATTCCGAAGGATGGGCCGAGTGCCGGCATCACGCTGGCAACTGCGCTGGCCAGTGCATTGACGAAGATCAAAGTGCGTCGCGACATCGCCATGACGGGCGAGATCACGCTGCGCGGGAAGGTGCTCTCGATCGGCGGCCTGAAGGAGAAGTTGCTGGCGGCACATCGCGCGGGGATCTTCGAAGTGATCGTTCCGGGCGACAACCGCAAAGACATCGCAGAAATGCCGGAACTGTTGAAGACGGAGATGAAGCTGCACTTCGTGGAGCAGATGGACGAGGTGCTGCAGATTGCGCTGGAAGAACGGTTGCCGGAACTGGCCGAGGAGACGCCTCCCGCGCTGGCTGCGGTGATGCCGCCGGTCCTGCCCGAGCCGAGCCCGCAGCCGATCGCACATCAATAGCAGCCGAGGACACCAATGGAAAGGCCGGGATATGAGATCCCGGCCTTTTCTACGTCCAGCGGCAGATTGGTTACACGGTTCTTCGCCCGGTGATGAAGTGAATGATGAATGAGATGACCGCGAAGATGAGAAGCAGGTGAATGAGAAAGCCCGCCGTGTGAAACACCACAAAACCGGCCAGCCATGCGACAACCAGAACGATGGCGAGTATCAGAAACATTGCGCAACCTCCAATTCGAAGTGGCGCAGCGTCGCGCCGAATTCTTCTCGTTAGAGCGGCCCCGACAGAACAGCGTTGCTCGGGTGCGCGGCCTGCATTCGAAAAAACAGGGACTTACGAGGCGAGATAACGCCGAGGATGGGTGTGGCATCTACCCAACAGTGCCGGGGAGCCGATTGCCCCGCCGATGAAAGGAGAGAGCGATGCTGATCCTTCTGATCATTTTGCTGGTGCTGGCATTTGGAGCTTTCCCGACGTGGCCATACAGCCGCAACTGGGGCTACTATCCGAGCGGCGGCCTGGGGCTGGTTTTGCTTATTGTTCTGATTGTCGTCCTGTTCAACCACGGGTTCTGACGAGTCTCGGCAGATGCACATGGGGTCGTCGATGCAAAAAGGGAGCGCTGCGGAGGCGCTCCTTTTTGCGTACCTCCGAAATGAATCGCCCGTGCGGGTCTCCCACCGCGGACGGTGAGATTATCGACCACCAGCGATCGACGGGATCAGCATCACTTCGTCGCCGTCCTGGAATGCGTAGCTGTCGCCACCGAGGAAGCGGATGTCTTCGTCATTGATGTAGATGTTGATGAACTTGCGCAGCTTGCCGTTCTCGTCCTTGATGTGCGTGGCGAGCGCGGGAAAGGTCCGATCGATTTCGGAAAGCAGAGCGGGCAAATTCGCAGCTGTCGAGTCAAGCTGTTTTTTGCCGTCAGTGTGACGCGTGAACGCAGTGGGCAATACGACCTTGATGGACAAAATTCAGTCTCCTGCTGTGGCGAGTTCCGGTTCGGATAGCGCGCTTGCGGGTTCGCCGGCGATGGAGCGAAGATATTCGGCGAAATCCGCAAGGCGTGGGCGAATGGCGCGCCCATCGATGTGATCATAACGTCCCATCAGGGCATCGGTCGTTTTGAGGCCATTGCCGGTGATGACGGCGACTGTGGTTTCATGTGCCGGGATGCGACCCTGCGCGTAGAGCCGCGCGGTGACAGCAGTGGTGACGCCGCCCGCGGTTTCCGTGAAGATGCCTTCGGTCTCGGCCAGCTCCTGCATACCGGAGACCAGTTCGACATCTGACACGTCCTCAGCCCAGCCGCCGTCCTGGCGAATCATCTTCGCCGCCGCAGGACCGTCAGCAGGGTTGCCGATGGCAAGAGAACGGGCGATGGTGCTGGGCCGCTGCGGAATGATGTCCTCGGTTCCCTGCTTTACCGCGGTTGTAATGGGGGAGCAGCCGGTGGCCTGCGCGCCGAAGAAGCGCACCGGGCGAGCAGGCGCGTCGACGAGGCCGAGATAGACGAGTTCCTGAAATGCCTTGCGAATTTTGCGGATCAGACTTCCGCCGGCCATAGGGACTACGACGTTGTCCGGCAGGCGCCAGCCGAGTTGCTCGGCGATCTCATAGCCGACGGTCTTGGAGCCTTCCGCATAATAAGGCCGAAGGTTGACGTTGACGAAGCCCCAGTTGTATTCATCTGCGATCAGCGTGCAGAGGCGGTTGACGTGGTCATAGTTGCCGTCGATGCGAATCAGGCGCGCGCCGTACACCAGCGTGTTGAGGATCTTCGCAGGCTCCAGATCCGCAGGGACCAGAATGCATGCGTGGAGGCCGAGGCGGGCAGCCTGTGCGGCAACTGAGTTGGCGAGGTTGCCGGTGGAGGAGCAACCGACCGTAGTGAATCCGAACTTACGCGCGTTGGCCAAGGCCACAGCGACGACGCGGTCTTTGAAACTGAGTGAAGGGAAACAGACAGCATCGTTCTTGATGTAAAGATTTTCAGCGCCGATGCGTTTGCCGAGACGTGCGGCGCGAACCAGCGGCGTGAAGCCTACGGGAAGATCGGGCTGATAGCCGGCGGGGACGGGCAGCAGGCGCGCGTAGCGCCAGATGCTGGCCGGGCCCGATGTGATGGATTCTCGGGTGAACTCGCCGCGTGCGGATTCGAGGTCGTAGGCGACCTCCAGCGGCGCAAGGCACTCAGGGCATCCGGAGAGCGGGCGGTTACCGAAGCGGCGGCCGCACTCGTTACAAGCCAGTTCGTAGGCGGGACTGGAATACTCCATCGAAAGCGCTCCTCAACCACGGCAAACGTGGGGAGAGGAACGCTTCTGCGACTGACTCTCTTTGGATTGCCCGAAGGCGGAAGGGAGGAGACTTACGGATGCAGCGGAAGCTGCCATATCCGAATCTCATGTTCCCTGCGCGCGCCGTGCGGCCAACCAGGAGAGAGTTGACACCGGTACCGTGTTCTGTCCGGTTGTCGTGGCGTCGCAGGGCTCGTCCCTCAGCCACTCTGCATGAAATTCAAATCTGCGCGAACGCAGACTGGAATGACTTAGTAGTAACACAGTCACCATGGGGCTGCAAGTTGCAGAGCAATCGATGGATACAACCGGCGAAAGTTGTATCGACCATCATGCCGCGGTGCGGGTGTACTGGTTCGATTGCGGCGCGAATATGCGGACGCGCAGCAAAATCGTTCCCATTGAGACCGCCGTCAGGCGGCGATTCCTGAAAGGCATTTCAATGAAAGCTCTCTCGAATTCTGTTCTGGGTACTGTAGCAGTCTTGTTGACGTTCTTCGCCGCCGCCAGTGCGCAGACCAGCAAGACCACGCCCTCTGCAACAGCCAAGCCCCAGGCCGTCACTACAGCCCGCGAAGCCAGCTCCGGTATGGCAACGGGAAGGGAGGCGGCGTCGTCTCCCACCAGTGCTACATCGAGCAACGCGAAGAATTCAGGCCACGCGACTGAAAAGGTGGAGTACAAAGACCCCGAGGACATGACGACCCGTTACCGCCCTGGCAACAACAAGACGACGAAGACTGTCCAGGGACCGGATACCAGTTCCGGAGCTTCCGCTGCGGCCCACGCGACTGCTAAGGAAACCGGCCTTCCAGCGTGCGATGGATCATCGAAGGATGCCGCGAAGTGTGTTGCTCCGTCAGCATCTTCCTCGCAAGCTGCATCACGCATGAACAAGGTCGAGAGCTTTACGGTGAAGCAATAACATCCTGTAGTCTCCGGATCAGTGCTGGAGGGTGAGGGCGATTTCGTGGGTGGGGATGGCGCCCTCGCGAAGGATCATCCAGGAGTTGCCGCCGCCGGAGAGGTCGACGATCGTGGTGGGCAGCGAGCGCGGGGTAGGGCCTCCATCGACGATGAGCGGGATCATGCCGGCAAGCTGGGCGCGGACGTAGTGGGCGTCCGTACATTCAGGCATGCCGGCGAGGTTGGCTGAGGTGGCTGTAATGGGCAGGCCGAGCTTGGAGACGACGGCGCGAGCGATCGGCGCCTCGGGCACGCGCAAGGCGACGTTGCCGGTATTGGCGGTGACGCGCAAGGGAAGGCGCGCGCCGGCCTTGACGACGATGGTGAGCGGGCCGGGCCAGAAGCGTTCGGCGAGGCGGTCGAAGGCGGTATCGATGTCGCGGGCGAGGCCGTAGGCCTGCGCGGTATCGGCGAGGAGAAGTGAGAGCGGCTTGTGGCGGGCGCGGGTTTTGATCTCGTAGATGCGGTCGACAGCGCGGAGATTGACTGGGTCGACGGCAAGGCCGTAGAAGGTGTCCGTGGGCAGGGCGGCGACGGAGCCGGCGGAGATCGCGTCGACGACCCTGGCGATGCGCTCGGGCTCGGGTTCCTGCGGATGGATGGCAAACATCTCGGCCGTCAAAAAAGCGTTCTCCTGAATCGGATGGTTCGCGCGTGCAGCGGCGCCGGCGGATGAGCGCAGAGCGCAGTCCCTAGCATAACGCCGATGGCGCGAGTGGGTGGATGCATGTGATTGTTCAAGCTGAGTAGAAACAAATACCGACAAGTGTGGCCTTCCCTCCGCGCGCTCCAAAATGACGAACGCAGCCGGCGCGAGCAGGATGAACGACTATCGGCTAATCTCTTTCAGTGGCACGAGGTTCGAGATCGAGATCGCGAGGAACGGGGCACGTTGTGCGGCGCGCGCTGGAGGTGGTGCTGCTTGCGGCAGCGGCGTGGTTTGGGTGGCTCTACTTTCAGATCAAAGATGTGGCGGATCGGGATGAGGCGCGGCCTGCGGATGCGATTGCAGTCTTCGGAGCCGCTGAGTATCTCGGACATCCGTCGCCAGTGCTGCACGCCCGGCTGGACCACGCGGTGGAGCTGTACAACGAGCAGATGGCGCCTCTGGTGATTACGCTGGGGGGCGGTGAGGCCGGAGACGCGGGTAACACGGAGGGGGCCGCAGGGCGCGACTATCTGCTGGCGAACGGGATTCCGTATGAGCGGATTGTGGCTGAGACGCATTCAATCGACACCGAGGAGCAGGTGCAGGACCTGGCACAGATTGCGGCGCTGCGCCATTTGCGCAGCATGATTGTAGTGAGCGACGGGACGCATCTGTTTCGCATCGAGAAGGAGTGCGAGGCCGCAGGACTGAAGGTATATACATCGCCGCGCGCCGCGCTGGGCCATACCGACGGCTGGGACCTTGCGATGCGCTACCTTCACGAGATGCTGAGCTATACCTTTCTGAAGCTGCATTTGAATATGGAGTGGATGCACGGGAAGGTAGATCTGTAGGCAGTTGATAGTTACTGGTTGCTAGTTGTCAGCTGAAGTCAGACTTGACTCCAGAGAACTGGGTCGAGGCGACTCGTCAGTACATAACAATGGGCGACGGACGAAGTCCGGGCACAAGCCAGAGGATGAGCAATGCGAACGCCGCAGCGAAGGCGGTTGAGAAGAAGTTAACGAGGTCGTTGCCGATCCAGCCTCGCCGCTCGAGTGTTGCACCTAGGAAGGAATCGAAAAAAAGGCCTGCCACTGCACCGGCGAACGCTACGGAGCATTGTCGCCATGGCAAGTCCATCGCCCCACATGGGCTAAACGCTACAAGGGCACCAGCCAGGACACCAGCAGCCGTCCCAAGCAGACTGATTGCACCGTCTGTTCCCTGGTCGACGTGCCGCAACGACGTAAACAGCAGCGGCCTTCCAGCAAATGCCTGACCAATCTCTGACGAGACCGTATCAGCGGTGGCTTCGGCCAGCACAGCGATGACCAGCATTGGTGTGACCCAACCAGAAGCGTACCCACTTGGCGGCCACCAAATCGACATAACAAATAAGTTGAGAGGGAAAACCAGAAGACCGCCAACGCCTAGGTTCGCAATAACCTGCGATGCATGTCTGCCCGTACGCGGCTCGGCCAGTCCAATGCGCGTCTTGCGTAACCGCCCAGAACGTGTCGCCACGCTAGTTAGAACAAAAAGAACAAGAAGCGGCACAAGCGCAGCATCCAGGGACCATAGCCTGCAACTCGTCAAGGACAAACACACAAAACCACCAGAGACGGCTCCCCCCGGAGTCGCAGCCTTTGCTACCCATGCAATGAAAGCGAAACAGAGGCTAATTGCCAAGGCAGCGAGATCACGGGTATCGATTTGGGCTGTGGCCGCCGACAGAAGGAGCCCAATGAGAGGCGGTGCGGCTACTAAGGGTAAGACTATCCACACCACCAGGCGAGACTGGAGGCGGTCGCGGGCGGGCGGAATGGCCTTCGGGGGCAGCAGCGTCGATTGATCTGGGGGTTGCATTTCGGGTGGTGGCACGTCCAACAGAGAGCCCTCGCCCTTCGGCGAGCGACCATCCGGTTGATTTACAATCAGGCTTTGAGCATAGACAAGTTTGGGTGTACTGCGGGAGAGGGTTTGCACTTAGCAGGGTTTGAGCAAGCAGCACAGGCGCGCCGGCCAGGGTTTGGCCGGACAGCGGTGCGTTGGGCAGGGGCGGCGGTTCTGGTCGCGGGTGTGGGCGCCTTGTCCAGCTGCGGAAACGCCTATCGACCTGTGGTGGCAACCGTAGGAATCGTTGGACCGGCCGGACAGCCGCAGAAATACGCCATCGCGGTGTCTAGCCCGACTCCTGTCGGTTCGCCGTGCCCTCTTGCCGGACAACCCACCTCGAATGGCCTGATGTCCATGGTCGATTTTTCCGGCGACACGGTTCTGGTGAACGTGAACCTGGGCGTGAACCCGTACTACTTCGCCTTGAACACGTCGGGTACAAACGGCTATACGCTGAACTGCGACAAGACAGTAACCTCCTTTGACATCAGCACCTCGCTGCTGTCCAGCAATGTGCTGGAGTCTACCCTGCCGGCAGGCGGGAATCCTATCAGTCTCTTCGCGACAACGAATGCGACGTACATCACCGACCCTGGTGTGAATGCCGTGGACCAGTTGACCGGCAGCCTTCCTCCCGCCCTGAAACAGGAACTACCCGTGAGCAGCGGCTACACTCCGGTATACGTGGTCGGCGCGCAGAACGCAGCTCGCGCATATGCGCTGACGCAGTCCACCAGCGGGGGCGCCGGGCAAGTGCAGGCGATCGAGGTGGGATCGAACACGATCTCGGCGACGCTGCCCGTGGGACGCGGTCCGATTTATGGCGTGATGAGCGCCGATACGCGACGCGTTTTTGTGATGAACCAGACCGACGGCACGGTTTCGGTGATCAACTCGCAGACCAATGCTCTGGACACGCCGGTGAACACGATTCCGGTCGGGGTAAATCCGGTGTGGGCCGACCTGGCTCCCGGGCTGAACGAACTTGTGGTGGCTAACCAGGGCAACGGTACGACCCCAGGCTCGCTGTCGATTGTCAATACTCCGCTGTGCAGTGCGACCACGCTGCCGACGAATCCGAACTGCAACGCGTCGAACCCGATCGATGCGACGACCTTCGGGCAGGTGATTGCGACCGTGCCACTTGGGATCAATCCATTTATGGTGACGGTGCTGGCGGACAACACACGCGCCTATGTTGCTAACGGCGGGAATCCGAACGTGCCGTGCAGCCAGACCACATGTACGGTTTCGGTTGTAAATCTTTCGACCAATACGGTGACTGCGACGATTCCTATCAATGGACACCCGGCATGGATTGCGTCGTCAAATGCTTCGCCGACGGGCAAAGTGTACGTGGTATGCCATGACTCGCAGGTGATGACAGTGATCGAGACAGATACGGACAAAGTGGATACCACGATCCCGTTGCAGGGATATGGCGTGAGCGTGCGGACGACGGCACCGTAGTAGTTGTCAGTTCACAGCTGTCAGTTCTCAGTTGCCGAACATGACGAGGGGCATGGTGGGCGATTGCGAGCCTCCGTCCGGCTCGACCGTCACGCCGAAGGCTTTGGCAGGAATTCCTTTTGGAAGATCGGGCATGACGACGGCGGCGTTGCCCTGCCGGTCAGGGTGGAAGGTGCCGGCCGGGATGGCTGCGGCGTTGTCGGCGGGAATGATCCATAGCTCGTAGGCCTTGTACTGCTCAAGTGGCGCCATGTTGCTGGCGAGGAAGACGAGCGAGCCCTTGTCCGGGTTATAGGTAACGCCGCCGGAGGGAGTCTGCGGCGGCTTTTCTGTCGCCGGCATTCGCATGGACACACGCATGGCGCCGGGGTTGGTGAGCGCGTCCATGAGCTGGTGGGCCTGGGCTGCGTCGGCGGTGAGGCGGTCGATCTGGCCGGATTGCGAGGCGAGATCGCGGCGCAGGTTCTGGCGATCGCGCAGCAGCGATCCGGCGACAAGGCATAGCCCGGCGGCGGCGGCCCAGCCGAGGCCGGTGAGGATGATGAGTCCGGCGCGGCGTTTGGGCTTGCGCTCTTCCATTGACAGCACAGAGCCGCTGCGGCCGAATGCAGCAATGGGTTTCGCCTGTTGCGGCTCGGCGGTCTGAACTTGCGGCTGCACTAATTGCGCGGAGGCAGATTGTGCGGGCACGGCGATCCTCTTCTCGCGGGCTAGCTGACTGAGAAGGCGCTGGCGGGACGCGGGTGATGGCGTGTCGAGATCGACGGTCATCGCGACGAGAGCGAGATCACCGTGGATGCGCGCGAGTTCGGCGCGGCAGTCGGGGCAATGAGAGAGATGGCCGGCGATGGCAGCGGCCTGATCGCCGGAGACCAGCTGCATGGCGTAGACGGATAGGTCGGCGGGATCGAGGTGGCCTGCGCCGGTCGCCGGAAACATCACCGTGTTCTGGTCCGAAGGCATCATGGCTGAAGGGCCTTTCTCAGCGAGGTGAGCGCGCCCCGGATGCGCGTCTTTACTGTGCCGAGCGGGTCGCCCGTCATCTCGGCGATCTCGGAATGGGTGAGGCCGTCGAAGAAGGCCATTTCTAGAGTTTTGCGTTGTGCGCGCGGAAGCTGCTGGATGGCGGTGCGAGCGTGCTCCATCAGGCTGGAGCGCTCAGCCTCGTCGGCGAGATTGAAATTGGAGGCGAGGGCGATATCGTCCACTGAGTCGGTGGGGCGGCGGCGGCGCAGGAGGTCAATGGCCCGGTTGCGCGCGACGACGGCCAGCCATCCGCCGAGCGAGCCGCGGGTGGAGGCAAAGGTGGATGGGCTGCGCCAAACCTGCATCAGGACTTCCTGCATCACGTCTTCGGCCGCCGCGGCGTCTCGCAGGACCCGGAGCGCAACGGAGTAGACCAGCCGGGAGTAGCGGTCGTAGAGCGATGTCATCGCCGATTCCTCGCCCGAATGCACGCGCGTGAGCAGCAGCGCATCGTCCTCGGCGACGGGGGCGGTCGGATTCACGGCAACGGTCTCACTGTTCATAGAACGTGGTCGGGCGGCGGTCGGATTTCTACCTAGCGTGCAAATGCGAGTTCAAGTTTACTGGATTCGATGCGTCTCGCAGGAAGCAGATAGTCTTGACTCTCGGGATGAAGACGCGGCTGGATAAGGCGCTGGTGGAACGCGGGCTGGTGCAGTCCCGTGAGCGAGCGCAGGCGCTGATCCTTGCCGGGCGCGTGCTGGTGGCGGAGCAGAAGGTGGATAAGCCGGGCGCGGCGGTGGCGGAGGGCGCGGCGATTCGCGTGATCGGCGAGGACCTGCATTACGTGAGCCGCGGCGGGCTGAAACTGGAGCGCGCGCTGGAGCATTGGAAGATCGGGCTGGATGGATGCGCGTGCTTGGATGTCGGCGCATCAACGGGTGGTTTTACCGATTGCATGCTGCAGCATGGAGCGGCAAGTGTGCTGGCGATCGATACGGGCTACGGGCAGATTGCGCACAAGCTGCGGACAGATCCGCGGGTGACGCTGATGGAACGGTGCAATGCGCGGCTGCTGAAGAAGGGCGAGTTGTCAGTTGTCGGTTCTCAGTTGTCAGGAAAAGCAAAAGCGGATTCCTCCGCATTCGATCTTGCTGCGCAGGATCGAGCGCTGCGGAATGAGAATAGTTTGGCGGGGATAAGTTTTCTGGCGATGGATGTGTCGTTTATCTCGGCCACGCTGGTTCTACCGGCTGTAGTGGGCGCGCTTCTGCCGGCAGGAGAGCGATGGCGGGGCGAGGCGGTGGTGCTGGTCAAGCCGCAGTTTGAGGCGGGGCGCGAGCATGTGGGTAAGGGCGGGATTGTCCGCGAGGAGAGCGCGCGGCGGCTTGCGATCGAGCGCGTGCGCGGGTGCGTGGAGGAGATGGGTGGCGAGGAGATCGAGGTGATCGAGTCGCCAATCACGGGGGCAGAGGGGAATGTGGAGTATCTGCTGCATGCGCGCTTCTAGGCGCATGGGCGCAGCGGACGGTTAGCGCGGCGGAAGGCCGTCAGGATCGTTGAAGCCGATGTTGCCGTAGGCGTCAACTGTGCCGCTGAGTTTGCCCTGCGAAGTGGTCATTGGAGGCTCGCAGATCGTCCCGTTCCAGTGGCAATAGACCACGGCGGTATGGGGAACGACGCGGGCGTTGGCACCGGGCACTGGCTGCGTTGAACTTGCCGTCATGGGAGCGTGAAAGGCGCAGCCGGTAAAGGTGGAAACAGCGGCAAGCATCGCGATGCGGCTGATTTTCACCGTGTCTCCTTCCCTGCTGCCCTGAATGATACACCGCTGGAGACACCATGAAATGCGGTCAGCAGGCAAGTTCGATCAAAGACGCGACCTCAGGGGCTAAAGCCCCTACGCTGATTGAGCGTCATCCGGAATTCTTCGACTTCGCTCAGGACAGGCTCTGAAACCGTGCCCTTAAACAGGACTTCTCTTTCACGTGGCCTGAACTGGATGCAGGGTTAGGACGATGCGCGCCCCTGCTGGCGGTAGACTGATGGGAATGCCATTAGCTGCCATTCTTTCGAAGCCGCAGAAGGCGGAGTTGGAGACCATCCTGCGCGAGCTGCGTGCGTGGCTCGGCGAACGTGGATGGGAGTCTGTGCTGGACGACGAGAGCGCAGCGTATCTCAATGCGCAGGGGATAGCGCGGGCTGCGCTGCATGAGCGCAAGCCGGACCTGGCGATTGTGCTGGGCGGGGATGGCACTCTGCTGGCGGCGGCGCGCGCGTTTGCGCATACGCAGGTGCCGCTGCTGAGCGTGAACCTGGGGTCGCTGGGATTTCTGACCGAGGTGCCTCTGGCGGACCTGTATGCAACGCTGGAGGCATGGTGCGAAGGGCGCGCCACGATCGATGAGCGCAGCATGATCCGCGCGGAGATGGTGTGCGCGAATGGAGCGCGGCGGACCTGGGATGCGCTGAACGATGTTGCAGTGGCGAAAGGCACGATTGCCCGCATGGCGGACTTTGCGCTGGAAATCGATGGCGAACCGGTGGCTGCGTTCCGCGCGGATGGCGTGATTGCGGCCACCCCGACGGGCTCGACCGCATACAACCTTGCCGCCGACGGGCCGATTGTGATGCCGAGCGTGAACTGCATGGTGCTGACGCCGATCTGCCCGCACCTGCTGACGATCCGTCCGATTGTCGTGCCCGGCGAGTCGTCGATCACAGTGCGTGTGACAGGCGTAGCGAATGAGATTTTTCTGACCGTTGACGGGCAGGAAGCGGTGCCGATGCACGTGGGCGACGAGGTGCGCTGCTGCAAAAGCCGCTACACGGTGCGGCTGCTGCGGCTGAAGCCGAATGGGCTGTTCAATGTGCTAAGGCAGAAGCTGAAGTGGGGGGAACGTTAGTTGATAGTTGCTGGTTGCCAGTTGCTGGTTGGAAAAGCTAGCGAGCAGCAGCGACGGTTTCAGCGAGTTCGCCGAGCACATCGACAGTTTCGGACCAGCCGATGCAGGCATCGGTAACGCTCTGACCGTAGACCAGCGGCTGGCCTTCCACCATCTTCTGCGAGCCGGCGACGAGGTTGCTTTCAATCATGATGCCGATGATGCGCTTGTCTCCGGCATGAATCTGCGCCCCAATCTCGCGGGCCACGAGCGGCTGTCGCCTGTAATCTTTGCCGGAGTTGGCGTGCGAACAGTCGATCATGACGCGCTCGGGCTGACCGGACTTGCGCAACTGCGCGCAGGCGGCTTCCACGGATGCGGCGTCGTAGTTGGTGAGCTTGCTGCCGCCGCGCAGGATGAGGTGGCAGTCGGGATTGCCGGTGGTGGCGAAGATTGCGGTCTGTCCGGTCTTGGTGCCGCCGAGAAAGGTATGCTCCTCGCGCGCGGACACGATGGCATCAATAGCGATCTGCACGTCACCGGAGGTGCCGTTCTTGAAGCCGACCGGGCAGGAGAGACCGCTGACAAGCTGACGATGCACCTGGCTTTCCGTGGTGCGCGCGCCGATGGCGCCCCAGCTGACGAGGTCGACGAAGTACTGCGGCGAGATGATGTCGAGGAATTCCGTGCCGGCGGGAACACCCATCTCTGCGAGGTCGACGAGCAGGTGACGGGCGATGCGGAGGCCATCGTTGATCTGGAAGGTGTGGTTGAGGTGCGGGTCGTTGATGAGACCCTTCCACCCGACCGTAGTGCGCGGCTTCTCAAAATAGACACGCATCACGATGCAGAGACGGTCGCGGAGTTGCGCGGCGACGGGCTTCAGCTTCGCGGCGTATTCGCGCGCGGCGTCGGGGTCGTGGATGGAGCACGGGCCGACGATGACGAGCAGGCGCGAATCGCGGCCGGAGAGGATTTCGCTGACCTGATTGCGCGCGGCGAAGACAGTCTCCGAGGCGGCATCGGAGATGGGCAGCTCTTCTTCGAGAAAGACGGGCGGCAGGACCACACGGGTCCACTTGATGCGCAAATCATCTGTGCGGTGCAGGCTGTGCATTGCTTGTGCGGGAGAATCTTTCTCGGCGAGGAATCGCCGCGGCCTGCGCGAAGGCTGATGCGAGATTCGCGCAGCAGGGCCGCTGGTTCCAGTGTATCAGCCGAGGTGTTTGCCCCTATGCGAGGCGAGCGGCGACGGCATCGCGTGCGGGGACCGTCATGGTGAGGCTCCGGCCATTGATAGCGATCTTTGTGGCACCCCAGACATCTTCAGCAGTGGCAAAGTTGTCGCCGGTGAGGGTGACGGTGACTTGCTTGTCGGTGCGCGTGGGATTGGTGACCCACAGGTGCGCGGCGCCTGACGAGCCTTCATGCAGACGAGCCTGCAGCGTGGTGTCGCTGATCGCAACCTGCTGAACGACGCCGGCCCATTGGAGCAGCATGGCGAGGAGAGCTTTGGTCTCCTTCGCGTGGTGGAGGAAGTAGCCGGCGCTGGGGAAGGTCCCGATGAGAATGGTCCTGCCCTTCCCGGAGGTGTTTTCGACTGCCGCGGCGTTGCCGTTGTCCCACTGGCCGATGGATTGGCCGGTGGTGAGATCGTAGTCCTGGCGGAAGTAGCGGCCGTAAACTTGCTGGCCGCGAATGTTGAGAGTCATGCGGTCGGAGATGTCGGGGTTGAACTCGACGTACTTCTCGCGCGCGCCGAAGAGCTGGTCGAGACCGAAGTTGGGCTGGACGGTGCCGACGTGGCCGCGGTCGCCAAAGTAGGCAGGCAGACCTTCGCAGACCAGTGCGCCGCCGGCACGGACGTAGGCCTTCAGCTTTTCCGCGGTGGCCTGCTTGAGCATCACGGGATAGGGCAGATAGATGAGCTTGTAGCGATCGATGTCTTCGAGAGCGACGAAATCAGGCTGAATGTTGGAGTCGAAGAAGGCCTGGTAGGCACCCTCGATGGACTGTCTGTAGTACTCGGTGCTGCCCTGCTGCGCATACGCGAAATTCTCTGACTCGGGCACGAAGAGCAGGCCGACATCACCTTTGACCGGATGGGATTGCCAGACATCGGGATGCGCATTGGCCCACTTTGCGACCTTGCCGCACATCTCCGCACGGGGTGTGACGGAGCCATCCATGGCAAAGGGCCCGAAGGCGCCGAAGAGGGGGCCGTCGAGCAGCGGACGCCAGCGCGGATAGAGGATTCCGCGCGCCCCACAGGCGCAGGAGATGAGGTTCCAGATGCGGACGTCTTCGGCGTCGGGCTCGCGGCCGTCCTCTTTGGGGCGGCCGGTCTCCTGCGGCTGCATCCAGAGCGGGCCGCCTTCGGCCTCCGCATGCCAGAAGGGTTTACCGCGCGCACCGCCGCGAGCGAGGTCCATCGCGTGGTACTGGAACCAGGGCGCGTTGCCGTGGCGCGATGCGATCCACGTGAGGCCCCACACATCCATCAGCTCGGCGGAGCGCCAGTCATTGTGCGTGGCCGAAGGGAGTGACTCCAGCGTGCCAGCGACACCGTGGGCGACGACGAGATGCCTGGGATCGAGGCGGCGGATGAGATCGACGCGCCACTTGAGCAGGCGGAATGCGTCGTCGATGCGGAAGTCGATCCAGTCAAGGCTCTGGGCGTATGGGCCGAGCGATTCCGGCGGATTCACGTCGTCCCAGGTCTCGCAGCTATAGAGGTTCCAAACCTTCGCGACGGCCTCGAGTGAGCCATACTTTTTACGCAGCCAGTCACGCAACTGCGCTTTGGTTGCGTCGCAGTAGCAGTTCATCTTGCGCGGCGACCCGCCGGGATAGCTGTTCTCGTTCCAGACGTCGTAGGCGAGGAGCGCGGGGTGCGAGCGATAGCGTTCGATGAGAGCGGTGAGGAAGCGCTCCGCGAGGCCGTGCGCGTCTTCGTTGTCCAGGCAGAGGCCGGGGAAGCCACCAACGACCGTGCTGGCGCCGATCTCACTCGACTGGCGCGTGCCGTCACTGGCGAGGTAGCGCGCATGCGCATAACGGCGGAAGGCCCACTCCGGCGCGCAGGTGGTGAACTCGGCGATCACGACCTTGATGCCGTTGGCGTGGGCGAGGTCCATCATGCGGTCGTAGTCGGCCCAATCGTATTTGCCGGGAGCGACTTCGATGGCGCTCCACAGGAACCAGTGGCGGAAGGTGTTCATGCCGATCTGCGCGGCGGTCTTGTGATCGCGCGCCCAGTCTTCGGCGGGCGGGTTGGATTTGCGGAAGTAGACCGCGCCGTACGGAAAGACGGAGCCCATGGCGACTTCTTTGGCGGTGGGCAATGCGCCGCCGATGGACGTCGCCCCCGGCGCTGGGGTCTGCGCCGTTGCTTCCGTTGTGTTCGCGCCGATTGCGGTTGCCGCCGCTGCCAATGCTGCGCTCTCGACAAACTGTCGTCGGGTAAGTCCTGGGCTCATCCCACTCTCCCCTTGCGAAAAAATGCGGACGCGAAAGCCCGCGCCCGCACGGTACTACCTGGTTCCGATGCTCACTGCGGGTTTGCCTTCAGCCAGGTGACAGTGCCGTCGAGCATGTTGTTCGGCAGGCGGTTGTAGTCCCACGGCTCCTGCAGGGCGAGTTTGTCGCCGGCGCCGTAGAGGGCGTAGACCTGTTTGGCCTGGTCGACGGCGTGCTCGACATCTTTGGGCGAAGCATCGCGGTCCAGCTGCGGCTCGACGACGAGGACGGGCCGGGGGGCGATCATGCCGAGGATGTCATCGAAGTCGTAGGGAATCTGCGACTCATGCCCGATGAAGAAGCCGAGCTTGGGGATGAGGTCTTTTTCCGCGGAGTAGCGAGCAATCCCGCCATCGCCGCGGGTTGCGGTGTCGGTGCGCATGGGCGTGAATCCGGCCACGGAGACGACTCCCTTCACGCGCGGGTCGAGCGCCGCTTCATAGAGCGCGACGGTTGCGCCCATGGAATAGCCATAGAGGTAGACGTGGTCGGGATCGACCATGTCATTGCCTTCGAGTTCATCGACGGCGGCGTGCGCGTCTTCGACCAGACGGCCCATGTGCGACCACTTCGGATAGCGGTTGTAGAAGTTGCCGGTTTCGGAGAGGCGGCTGCCGAAGCCGCTCTGGTCATACGCGAGAACCGCGTACCCGGCATGGACGAGCGCGAGGATGGGATGCAGGTCCGAGTGATAGACCCACATGTAGCCAAGCGGATAGCTGAAGCCGTGCAGCCAGACGACCGCAGGAAGCTTCTTGCCCTCGGGGGTGCCCTTGGGATAGTAGAGATCGCCCTGGAGGCCGCCGAAGGTGACGTGCTTTACGTCGGTCTCGTCTTTCTCCGGCTCGAGCCAGCCGTAGGAAGTACCGCCGTTGCTGATGACCCAGAGGGGCAGATTGGGCGTCACCTGGCCGGGACTGGGTGCGGGACCGCCTACGACCTGCGCCGCGCCGAATCCGCGCCTTGCGGGTGGAGGAATTTGTGCTCCGGCTGCTCCGGTGCGCGCTGGAGCAGCGCCGGCGGGCGCATTCGGGCCGGCCGCCCCGGCACGGCGCGCGCCGCCCGGAGGTCCGCCGAACAGGCGCACCTGCGCGTCTCCTGCGGTGAGCTTGGGAGGTTCGGTACCGAGCATGGCCAGAATCGCTTCGCGGGTCTGCGCGGACTTCTTCTCCCAGTCGGTGGTCGAGGCAATGGTTGCGCCGTTCAGACCTTTCAGCAGATCGTCGGTTGAGTGCGATGGGAACTTCGCGAGATCGAGCGTGGTGTGGGTCTGCGCCTTCCATGTATTCCAGTCCCACGGGAAGATGAGGTTGCTCGTCCATTTCTTCGTCGAGCGGCCGAACTGCTCGTCGAGCCAGTCAAGGTCTGCTTCCTCGTCGTTGGCACCGTGGAAGCCGGGAACGCGCAGGGTTCCAATGCGGTCAGGGACGCCGAGCAGCTTATAGACCTCCAGCGCCGTGTAGTAGGTCTGCTCGTTTCCCCAGGTGTTGGAGACCTGATCGTTGTTGCCCCACTCCATCAGAATCGAGCGAGGGGCAATCATAGCGGCGAGCAGGTTGCCATCGACGGGCAGGCGGTCCTCGCGCCCGGCAAAGAAGCGAAGCTGCGGCGCGAACCACGTCGGGAAGCTGCGCGTGGTCGTCTCGATGCCTTCACCGAAGCCGCGCTCGCCAGCCGCGCGCCAGGGCAGGACACCGCCGACACCGGTTGATCCTGCGATGACTGCGGTGATACGCGGATCGAATGCGCCGGCGAGGGTGGCCATCTTGCCGTCGCGCGAATAGCCGAAGATGCCGATGTGCGGCTTGTCGACCTGCGGAAGGGTGTAGAGATAGTCGACGACGAGGCCAGCGGCCCATCCGCGGCGCGGCAGGAGGGCGAAGTCGTAGTCGGGATAGAGGTCGGCGAGCGCGGCGGCGTCGTCCATGGAGTCATTGCCGGCGAAGCCAGCGGAGATGTATCCGCGACGGATGAGCGAGGAGGCCCAACCGGTGAGGCTGGAGTTGATGAGCACCGGGAACGGTCCCTTGCCGTCGGGAATGTAGACGCGCACGCGCATGGTGCCTTTATCGCCGGGGCCGAATTCCAGGCGCATGTTGCGCACCGTGTAGCCAGGCTCGTGCCGCTCGTCAAGGAGGGTGACGTGGTCGATCTTCGGACGCGGCGGTACTTTGCCCCAGACGTACTTCTGCTGCAATTCACTGATCTCGGCACGGCGGGCCGGCCACTGCGCGGCGCTGGTTACTTTGCGGCCGTCGAGGAAGGTGAGCGGATCGGGCAGCGGATTGTGCCGCGGCAAGGAGTTGAAGTCCGGCGGGAGCGCGTCGGTCTTCTTAAGCCATGCGTCGAATTCCTTGCTGGGTGGAAGGATCTGAAGCAGGTGGTCACGATAGGCGCGGCGCTCGGCCTCCGTCATTGGCGGCTCTTTTACGGATTTTGCAGGAGAGGCTGTTGCCGCGATACCGGCGGCCTTTGCAGGCGCCTTCGCGTTGGTGGTCTGCGCACCCGCAACCGTACTCACAGTCATCAACATGCCCGCAGCCATTGCCGCGCCTTGCATAGTTCTGAAAATCTTCATGATGGTCCTCTCCGGATGCCTGAGAGACGGCCTTGCCGGGCCGCAACTCTCACCTGTTTTCCAATGGGAGAATTATTTCAACTAGCGCCGAAGCGAAACGCGCAGCCAACGCCGCACCACCATACGCAGCGCCCGCTTCGGGTGTCAAACGAGAACGCGAAACGCCATTGCGGAATGCGGAACAAACCGCAGTTCCCTGCTCCGCCAATCTAGGCTACAGTTGCGATGCTGTGATTGCCATGCGACCTGCCGCCACATTTTCTTCGATCGTACTCTTCGCACTCGCTGGGATTGCATTTGCTCAGTCACAATTTCCGTCGCCGCTCGACCCCGCGCGCGATGCAGGATCGCTTTCAACACCCGCGCATACACCGCTGCCGGAGGAATACATCTGGACCACGGGCGACGTGACGGTGCTGCGGCCCGACCACGGCAAGTTTCCCTGGAACCGGCCTCAACTGCGCATCGCGCCGCATCTGTTTCGCGCGAAGTTTCGGGTGGCGGCGGTCCCGCGCGAGGCGACGCTGTATGTTGCGGGACCGCGCGAGGCTCATGTCTTTCTAAACGGACGCGAGCTGTCGCACTTCTCGCGGAATATCGATGCGCCGATCGGAATTCAGGTGTTTCACGCTGCCGTGCCGCCGGGCTCGCTGCACGTTGGGGAGAATACGATTGCGATCGAAGCCGTACGTGGGCGCGGCATCGTCGCCGCGGATGCGTCAGCGGCAACAGAACAGCTCGCTTACGGCGAGGTGCTGGCGGTGAAGGTGGTGGCCGCGCGATTTGGGGCGGAGTCGCCTGCGCTGTTGATCTCGAACGCTGACTGGCGGTCCGTTGCACTTGCGGCACCCGATGCCCCGGCGCCCGGCGGATGGTCAGCACCGTCGTTCGATGATGCCGCATGGCCGAAGGTGGAATCACTCGGCGCCATCGAGTCCAATGCGGATTTCTTCCAGTGGTCGGTGGATGCGGGCATGTATGGGTGGCCCGGCTACCTGGGCATGTCGCCGAACCTGCGGACGATTGCTCTGCCACCTGTTGCCGCAACCCATGTGTACGCAGGATCCGGGTCATTTTCCAACCTCGATTCCCTGACATCGCCGAAGGCAACGGCCCTATTTACGATCAATGAATCCCGATCCGCCACGGATGCTGAAGCGCCCTCTCTGCTGCTGGATTTCGGACGCGAGATCTCCGGGCGGCTCTATGTGGAATCGGCGTCGGCGCAGGACGCGACACTCTCGATTGCCTATGGCGAATCGGAACTTGAAGCGCTGGCTACGGGCCTTACGCCATCGCAGCAGGGCGGCAATTATCTTGGGACGAATCTTCTGGAGGTGGCGGCGCATGGCACCGCGCGCGGGCCGAAATCTGGTTTCCGTTATGTGCTCATCCGCTTCCTCCGCGGCGCGCCGACAGAAACGTTCCGGAGCATTCGCGCTGAGGGCATCTATGCTCCGGTGACGTATCGGGGCTCGTTTGAGTCGTCGGATCCGCTGCTGAACCGCATCTGGGAGACGGGCGCATACACGACCCACCTCTGCATGCAGGATGGCGTCTGGGACGCGGTGAAGCGCGATCGCGGCCGCTGGGCCGGTGACCTCGAGGTAGAGTCGCGCGTAATCGCGGATGCTTTCGGCGATCCGTCGCTGACCGAATCCACATTGCGCACGCTGGCGCCGGCGCCGGGAGCGCACGTCAACGGCATTCCCAACTATTCTGCTGCATGGATCACGACGCTCTGGGACATCTACTCCCGTACCGGTGATCGGGACTTCGTCGTCGCGCAACGTAACACGCTGCTGCGCATCCTGGCGACTGTCGACGCAAGCATGGATGCCAACGGTCTGTTTTCCAACCGCAAACACCAATGGCTCTTCATCGATTGGGCGCCTGGCCTCTATGGCTACACTCCGGATGCTGTCCTGGGCACGAACCTGCAGTTCGCAGCCGCCTACGGCGAGGCGGCGCGGTTGTTGCAAGTCGCGGGTGACAGTTCCAACCAGAACATATACGCGGCGCGTAGCGCGGCGCTTCGGTCCGCAATTCGGAACAAATACCGGCTTCCTGATGGCACGTTCGGACACAGCTGGCAGATCAATGCCCTGGCTTTGCTGGATGCCGGTGAAACGGATCCCGGTCCTGCTTACTGGTCCGAGGTGTTCTCGCATGTGAAGCAGGACGCGCCTGCGGATCAGGTGATCAGCCCATTCTTCAATGAATATCTGCTCGACGCGATGGCGCGTATGGGACACGACCGGGAGGCGCTGCAATGGATGCGGACCTATTGGGGCGGAATGCTCGCGGAAGGCGCGACAAGCTTCTGGGAGTCTTACGACCTTCGCTGGCCGAAGACGAACCCGCATCTCTCGCTTCAGGCGGATGGCACCAGTGGCTATTTCGTCTCGCTGGCGCATGGCTGGTCCAGCGGGCCGACCGCATGGCTACAGGAGAATATCCTCGGTGTGCATTGGGCGCAGGACGGCTATCGCACCGTAACCATCGCACCTGATCTTGCGGGGCTGGACTGGGCGCGCGGCTCGGTACCCACACCGCACGGTGCAATTACTGTCTCGATCGACGGGACGAAAGGCGTGACGCTCGATCTGCCTGCCGGTGTCGAGTCGGCCATCGTCGAGCTCCCCAATGATCCGGCGAATCGTTCCCTATTTATGGATGGCGCCGCCGTGTCGCGCGATCCCAACGCGACTGGTTATGTCATCGAACTCCACGGCGCGGCGCACCACACTTTCACCTACCGCTGATTTACGTATGCGCGCCAGCATTCGATGACCATGAGGTCTTCCGATCCGCCATGCCACGCGTGCAATCCACCCGCGCAAACAGCACTGCCGCGATTAGCACCATGGCCGCAACCGCACGCAGGGGCAGGTTGTAATTTCCTGTTGCCGTCACGACATAGCCGAAAACCACGGTGCAGAACCATCCGCCGAGATTGCCGGCGGTATTCATGGCTCCGGTGGCCGCGCCGCTGAAGTCTCCTCCGAGACTCATGCACATGGCCCAGGCGGAAGGCAGCATCAGGTCCATGATGCCAAAGCCGAGCGCGGCCAGTGCCACGACGGCGGCGTGTCCGCGCACAAAACTCATGGCTAACATCAGCGCGCTGCCGAGGCAGAGACAGCTTGCCGTCGTCCAGCGATATGCCGAACGGGGCCCGTAGCGCCCGGCCAGCCGCTCGCTGATCTCGCCACCGGCTAGATTGCCGATCAACCCCATCACAAACGGGAATGAGGCGAACACACTCATCTGCGCGACCGTGAAACCGGCGCCGCGCACCATCCATGTCGCGAACCATCCAAAGTAAAACCAGCTCCCCCAGCCGTAGCAGAAATACGCCGCAACGATAAGCCAAAGATGCGGCAGGGCGAAGAGCTTGCGCCAGGGCACGGATCGGCGTGTGCCGCTGCCGTTGGGTGAATCGCCACGAATCGCGGCGAGTTCATCGGCAGAGAGGGCGTGCATCGTGTGCGGATCGTCTCGAAACCATGACCACCAGAAGGCCGCCCACACCACACCAAGCGCACCGAGCAACCAGAAGATCGCGCTCCAGCCGAAATGCGCCGCGATGGGCGCGAGCAAGGGGAACGCGAGCGCTCCGCCAAGGCGGCTTGCGCCCCACACGAATCCCTGGGCGCGCGCGTGCTCCCGCTTTGGGAACCATCTCGCGATCGCTCCCGCCGCATTGGGATACGCCCCCGCCGCGCCGATGCCGAAACAGAAGCGCGCAGCTGCCATCTGCCAGAGCGACCGGCACCATGAGGTAAGTGCGGTGAATGCCGACCACCATGCAACGATGCGCGTCAGCTCACGTCGCTGACCGTTGCGATCTCCCAACGCGCCGGAGGGAATCTCAAACAGCGCATTAGCGAGTACATACGCGCTAAGAACCCATCCCCACTGATCGGGTGTGAGGTGCAGCTCGCCGCGTATCCCGGGTTCGGCGATGGGTAACGCCAGGCGATCGAGAAATGTGATGGCCGAGACGGCACACAGCAGGCCGAGGACACCGTGCCGCTTCTTCAATGCCGCATCTCCCTTCTGCAATCACCATTTCTTCTACCCGGTACTTGCGATGAAGTAAACCAAGTGGCGCATAGAGAGTACAACGGTGACCAGAGCGCGCGCTCAGCGGCAAAAGAAACCGCATTGCGGAATGGGCGCAACGATTCTGCCGGCTTTGGCGGAACGTTGCTATGCTTGGCTTCGCGGAGAGAGTGCACTTGCCTTATCGCCGATTTCGACACATCGTTCTACTTGGCGTTGCCTTATCTGCGCTGGCTTGTGAAGCTGCGCCTGTCCCCAAGCTGACTGCGGCTACGGCGGCAACGCAGCAGACCATCCGCCTGGGCGCGGCCTGGTATCCGGAGCAGTGGCCTGAGCGGATGTGGGAGCAGGACCTGCAGCTGATGCAGGACGCGCACTTCAACGTGGTGCGCATCGGTGAGTTCGCCTGGTCGTCACTCGAGCCGTCCGAGGGACACTACGAGCTGGACTGGATGGCACGGGCGATTGCGCTCGCGGGGAAGCACCACATCGCGGTAGTAATTGGAACGCCGACAGACGCGCCACCGGCATGGTTGACGAGTAAGTATCCCGATACACTGCGCGTCGACGAGAACGGACGGCGAGCGGAACACGGCGGGCGACGGCAGTTCAATTACGCCAGCCCGCGCTACCGGCAGTTCTGCGCAGAGATTGTCGCGCAACTCGCGCAACGATTCGGCCATGATCCTAACGTGATCGGCTGGCAGATCGGCAACGAATATACGGATGAATCCTTCGACACAGCTACGAAGGCAGAGTTCCAGCAGTTCCTGCGCGCAAAGTACAAGACCCTCGACAACCTGAACGCCCACTGGGCGACCGCATATTGGTCGCAGACGTACAGCGCGTGGTCGCAGATTCCCATGCAAAACACTGGCGGAAATCCGGGACTGCTTCTCGAACACAAACATTTCGTGACGGCTACGTGGCGCAGTTTTCAGAAAGTACAGCTGGACGTGCTCCGCAGGACGATTGCGCCATCGCAGTTCATTACCACCAACATCGGCGGTCTTGCCTGGTCGGACAACTGGGACCATTACGCGATTACGGCCGATCTCGATCTCGCTTCGTGGGACGACTACGTCGGTCAGGGGCACCTCGACGCTGCGAAAAATGCGATGCTCGACGATTTCGTGCGCGGGTGGAAGCGGCAAAACTTCTGGGTGATGGAGACCGAGCCGGGCAGCGTGAACTGGGCGCCGGTGAACAACTCGCTTTGGCCGGGCGAGACGCGCGCGCTGGCGTGGCAGGACATCGGCCATGGCGCTGACGCGATTCTCTACTGGCAATGGCGCGACGCGCTCAACGGCCAGGAACAATATCACGGTGCGATCACCGGTCCGGACGGCAAGCCGCTACCCATCTATGCGGAGATCGCGGAGCTCGGCCGCGATTTGGACCTGACGCGGGCCGCGCTCGCGGGCACGTCGCCACACGCCGAGATCGCGCTGCTCTACGACTATGACTCGCGCTGGGCGATCGACTTCCAGCCGCACACACGCGAGTATGACCAGCAGCAAGTGCTGCTTCGTTTTTACAAACCGCTGGCTGCGACTCAGCCTATAGACATCGTCGATCCCAATACCGCGCCGCTCGAACAATACAAGCTGCTCGTGGCTCCCTCGCTCAACGTCATCGACGAGACGCTTGCGGCGAAGCTTGTCGCCTACGTGAAGCAAGGCGGTCATCTGCTGCTCGGCCCGCGCTCCGGCATGAAGGACGACTACAACTCCGTGAACCCGCAGCGCCAGCCCGGCCCGCTGGTGGATGCGCTTGGCGGCCGGGTGGAACAGTATTACGCGCTCGATGCGCCGGTTGGAATTCACAGCGAAGAAACGCCATCGTCGTACGGCCTGCCAATCGACCGAGCTTCCAAGGCGGATATCTGGGGCGAGCGGCTAAAAGTCGACTCATCGGAGACGCACGTGGTGCTCCGATATGGGAAAGACGCAGGATGGCTTGCCGATCAGCCAGCCATGATCGAGCGTTCTCTCGGGAAAGGGATGATCGCATATTTGGGAACTCTGCCCGATCCAATCGCGATGGCCACGCTACTGGCGCGCAGCTCTTTTTATTCAGCAGAGCCGCCGGCGAACATCGAGACATGCGTCCGTGGGACCTGGCCTCATCCAGTCCTCATCGTGATCAATCACGGCAATTCACCTGCAAAGGTTCACCTGTATCACGGCTGGCGCGACCTGCTGCCCGAATCAGCGACCCATCGACTCCAACCCACTGAACCCTCAACGACTGAGGTCAGCCTTCCGCCGCAAGGTGTGGCTGTCCTAGTTTCGGACGAGCTCCCAAATGGCATTGGCGAACTGCCTCCACCGCCATCGAAGTGATCTGAAATGAGGCGACAATGAGCATCACCCGAAGAAATTTTCTGCAATACGGCGTTGCGGCCTCCGCCTGTAGCGCCGCCATGCCGTATCTTTTCGCAGGCCCCACAAAATCCGCTGATCCCATTGCGCCTTACCGCACGCCGTACAAATATCCGCAGCTCCTTCTACGCGGCACGGGCAATAAAGCTGATTTTGATGCGCTCTCCGTCGATGACCCCATCGTCTTTCGTGCGAACGGCCGCTTCTACATGCTCTACATTGGCTTCGACGGCACAGGCTACCAGACTGGGCTGGCCAGTTCGGCCGATCTCGTGCACTGGAAACGGGAGGCCCTCGTCGGTCCACGCGATCCCAATTCGCAGTACACCAAATTCAATCTCGCGATGAGCTGCATCCTGCGTGACAAAAATCTGCGTGGCAGCGGTGAGGCACTTAAAGTGGGAGGCCAGCATCTCGCCGCATGGAATGCGTATCCCAGCGCAGGATATGAGGAGGGCGCGGCGGTGATCGGCCTGGCGCGCTCGCACGATCTGCTGCACTGGTCACTCAGTGAGCCAATTCTCTTCCCCGCCGATGGCGCGCCATGGGAACGCGGAGGACTTTACCGGCCAGACCTGCTGCTGGACCGTGGGACTTACTATCTCTACTACAACGCCAAGACGGATTCCCTGCCAAAGTCCGAAGGCGCCGGGTGGCATGAGCAGACAGGCGTGGCTACCAGCACCGATCTCAAGCACTGGACTCGTTACGCGGGCAATCCCATCCTGCGGAACGGCGCGCGCGGATCGGCGACCTGGCCCGCGACCAATCCGCTGCATGATCGGCAGCCGCCCACTCCGGATGCACGCGACAGTCGTTTTGCTTCCAATCCCTATGTCGTGAAAAACGGCGGCCAGTACGCGATGTTCTACTACGGACTGGGCTATCAGCGCCCCGGCCACGCCTGCGACCTGCTCGCACTGGGCGATGGTCCGCTGCATTTCACGAAAGTCCCCGAAGTGCTGGTTGACGCCGGGCCGCCTGGATCGATTGACGAAACACATGCCCACAAGCCCTCGGTGATCTGGCACGATGGCGCGCTCTACCACTTCTATTGCGCGGTCTCACGGAAATATCCTGATGAGGTCCGCGGCATTGCCGTGGCACGATCCAAACCATGGTGATGCAGTGATTCCCGCACCATGCGATTCCTGATACGATCTCTCCGTTCGCAAATAAAGCTGCAACAGCGAATTTTTTTTACCTGCTTTGAGGGCCAGCTTGGAAGCCTCCTCGACCAAAACTGAATCTCCCGCAAGCCTGCCCATGGATCGCCTTCGCCGCGCCGCCGCCCACGTGCGCATCCGCTCCCTGGAGATGGTGCATCACGCGAAGGTTGGCCATCCAGGCGGGGACCTTTCCGGCGCTGACATTCTGACCACCCTTTACCTCTCTGTGCTGCGAGTTGACCCCGGCAACCCTCGATGGCCCGATCGCGATCGCTTCATTCTCAGCAAGGGCCATTGCTCCGCATCGCTCTATGCCGTGCTCGCCCAGGCGGGCTTTATTCCGGACGCGATGCTCAACACCTTCATGGATCCGCTGTCGAAGCTGAACGGGCATCCGGACCGCAACAAGGTTCCCGGCGTAGAGGCAAACACCGGCCCTCTCGGCCACGGGCTGCCCATCGCCACCGGTTGCGCACTTGCCGCCAAGATGCAGAAGGCCGCGTGGCGCACTTTTGTCTTCGTGGGCGATGGCGAGTTGCAGGAGGGCAGCAACTGGGAAGCAGCGATGACGGCGCAGCACTATGGCCTCGACAACCTGACCCTCATCGTCGACCGGAACCGCATTCAGCAGGGGGACTTCACGGAGAAGACGATACGCATGGATCCGCTGCCGGAAAAATTTGCGGCGTTTGGATGGAGCGTCGCTGAAGTAGACGGCCACGACTATGCCGGATTGCATGCCGCTTTCAGCAGAAAACCGATCGCATCGGGCAAACCGACGTGCATCATCGCAAATACCGTGAAGGGGAAGGGCGTCTCCTTCATGGAGAACAAGCCGGAGTGGCATCACGGTATTCCTTCAGACGCGCAGCTTGCCGCCGCCTGTAAGAAGTTAGAAAAGGTGCTGCGATGAGCGCGGAAGTCTCGACGAAGGCCGGTCTCTTCGATTGTCGCGACGCGTTCGCGTCTACGCTTGAGTCCATGGCGGCGGAAGACATGCGCATCGCGGCGGTTGTCAACGATTCCGTAAACTCGACCAAGCTCAAGGGCTTTCGCGCGAAATTTCCCGAACGGTTCGTCAACGTCGGTATCGCCGAGCAGAACATGGTGGGAGTCGGCGCGGGCCTCGCCAACGGCGGCATGGTGCCTTTCGTGTGCAGCGCATCCTGTTTTCTGACCGCGCGCGCCATGGAGCAGGTGAAGGTCGACCTCGGCTATGCCAGGAACAACGTGAAGCTTTGCGGCATGTCGAGCGGCATGGCCTACGGTGAACTCGGACCGACACATCACTCCATTGAAGATCTTGCGTGGACACGCGTCATCCCCAACCTTACCGTGATTGTTCCAGCGGACCCCGTGGAAACGCGTGCAGCCCTCCTCTGGGCGCGCGACCACGAGGGTCCGGTATTCCTGCGCCTCAGCCGCCTGCCTGTCCCAGTTCTGCTTGACGAGAGCTATGCATTCCAGCCCGGCCACTGGACTGAGATGCGCGTCGGCACAGACGTAACGATCATCGCCAATGGCATCCTCGTCACTCGCGCACTGGAAGCAGCGGACCTGCTTGCGCGACACGGAGTTTCCGCGCGTGTGCTGAATGCATCCAGCATGTCTCCGCTGGATCGCAATGCTGTGTTGGATGCCGCTCGCGAGACGAAGGGGATTGTTACGGTGGAGGAAGCGTCCATCTATGGCGGACTTGGAGGCGCGGTCGCAGAGCTTCTCGCGGAAGAGCATCCTGCGCGCCTCAAGCGCCTTGGGGTCCCCGGAGTGTTCGCTCCTACCGGTTCGGCCGAGTTTCTGCTTGAACATTTCGGCCTGACTGCGGCCGGAATTGAAAGAGCTGCCAACGATCTCCTCGCCGAGGCACGGGCAAAATGATTCTCGCAATCGACCAGGGCACGACGAACACCAAAGCTGTCCTCGTCGACCGCTCCGGTCAACCGCGTGCGCGCGCTTCCGTACGAATGAACGTCGCGACACCGCAGCCGAGCTGGGTCGAACAGGATGCGGAAGAAATCTGGGCATCTGTGGTTCGTGCCTCGCGCGAGGCGATGCAGCAGGTTCCGGGCGAGAAGATTGAAGGTATTGCGATTTCCAACCAGCGCGAAACAGTGGTTGCGTGGGACCGCACCACCAGCAGGCCCGTTGCGCCCGCAATCCTGTGGCAGTGCCGACGCTCCGAGGATGTTTGTAACCGAATGCGGTTGGACGGGCTCGAATCCGAACTGCTTGCCCGTACCGGGCTTCCCATCGACACTCTTTTCTCGGCCAGCAAAATACGCTGGCTCCTCGACAACATCCCCTCGCTCCGCGCGAAGGCCGAAGCCGGCGCAGTCTGTTTCGGCACCGTCGACAGTTGGCTTATCTGGAAACTCACCGGCGGCACAACCCACGCGTGCGATGCAAGCAATGCCTCGCGCACCCAACTTGTCAACCTGCGTACACGGGAATGGGATCCCGAGTTACTCGCCATCTTTACTGTTCCGCGCGAAGCATTGCCGCAGATTCGTGATTCCAGCGGCTGCTTCGGTCGCTGCACTGCAATTCGCGAACTCGACGACGTCCCCATCATCAGCGCCATGGGGGACTCACACGCGGCGATGGCCGGTCACGGTTCGTACTCACTGGGGACCGTAAAAGCCACTTATGGTACCGGCTCTTCGCTTATGACGCTGATTCCCTCACTGAGCCCACCGCGCCGGGAAATCGCGACCACAATCGCCTGGTCGCTGAAGGGGATTCCGCAATATGCGCTTGAGGGCAACATTGCGATGGCCGGCTCTGCCGTCGCGTGGGTCGGTGAATTCCTTGGCCTGAACAATCCTGCCGACGATGCAATCGCTCTTGCAGCATCCGTGCCGGACAGCAGCGGAGTCTTCTTTGTCCCGGCGATGAGCGGCCTCGGAGCTCCGCACTGGGACGGTGCGGCGCGCGGCACCATCTGCGGCCTTGCGCGGACCAGCCGGGCAGCGCATCTTGCACATGCTGCTGTGGACTCCATCGCCTTCCAGATATGCGACGTCTTCGAGGCGATGTCCGCGGCAGCGGACTGCAAGCTTTCCGCGCTGCATGCAGACGGAGGCGCGACTCGGAACTCCAGTCTGATGCAATTTCAGGCGGACATTCTGCAACGTCCGGTGGTCCGCTCCGCCAGTGAAGAGCTCTCGGCACTGGGCGCCGCGTGGTTTGGCGGGATGGCTCTTGGGTGGTGGAACACCGTGAACGATCTTGAGAAGCTGAGTGCCCAGCCAACGCAATTTCACCCGCAAATCTCTGCTGCGCAGGCTAAGCGGCTCTATGCAGACTGGAAGTCTGCAGTCGCGCGTACGCTTTTGCACACCACCGGAGAGCAGGGTCCACATGTCTGACGCCGTGCAGCACTGCGTTGTGCTTGAGGCGCGCGGCGTTTCCAAGCGCTATGATTCCACGCTCGCGCTCGATCGCGTCGACTTCCAAGTGCGCGCCGGCGCTGTGAACGTGCTGATCGGCGAGAACGGCGCCGGCAAGTCAACACTGATGCGTCTGCTGGCCGGTGTGGAGTTGCCCAACACAGGCGATATCTGGATGAGCGGGCGACGGCTCGATATGCGTTCCCCGCGCGACGCCGCAGCAGCCGGCATCGCGATCGTGCACCAGGAACTCGCCGTTATGGACAACCTGGACATTGCGGAGAACATCTTTGCCGGCCGCGAACTGGTGCGCTCCTCCGCCCTGGTTGATCGTCGCGCTGAAGAATCGCGTGGCGCTGCAGCGCTGCTTGCACTCGGCAAGCCTATACCTATGCGAACCCTGGCCGGCACTCTGTCGCTTGGCAATCGGCAGGTGATTGAGATCGCGCGAGCGCTGGCCGGCAACGCCCGTGTGCTGATCCTGGACGAGCCGACCTCCGCGCTGAGTGCAACCGAAGCCACTGCACTCTTTCATGTCATTGCCTCACTCAAAGCGCGTGGCGTCGGGATCGTCTACATCTCGCATCGTCTCAACGAACTTCTTCTTCTCGGCGACTATTTCACAGTTCTCCGCGATGGCCGCGTCGTTGGCGACGGCACGCGGGACAACGTGGACCGGACCTGGATCGTCGAGCGCATGAGCGGCCGCAGGATTGATGCGAATCAGACTCGGGCCGCCAACACGTCTTCCGGGAACGAAATTCCCCTGCTCGAAGTCCGCGGAGCAAACGTAAAGACCGAGTCCGTATCCGGCTCAGACGACCTGAACCTCGCGGTTCGCAAAGGGGAGATCGTCGGCATCTACGGACTGCTCGGCGCTGGCCGCACGGAGTTCCTCGAAGGGCTCGCCGGCGCGCGAAGAGAGATGCCGGGCGAGGTCCGGGTCGACGGCGCGCGCATCGCGCTCCACTCGGTCAGCGACGCGCTCAAAGCCGGCATAGCCCTTGTTCCAGAAGACCGCCAGCGCGACGGGTTGGTGCCCGATCTTTCCATTCGAGAAAACATCTCGCTCGCATCGCTCAGCGGATTTTCCCGCGCCGGGTTCGTGCGACGCCGCGACGAGAGTGCGCGGGTTCACGAGCTTGCAGAGCAGCTCCATATTGCCGCGCGCGATCTTGAACTTCCTGTCACATCGCTGAGCGGCGGAAACCAGCAGAAGGCTCTGCTTGCCCGTTGCCTGATGCGTGACCCAAAGATTCTCCTGCTGGACGAACCCACGCGAGGTGTCGATGTTGGAGCAAAGGCCGAGATTTACCGCGTGCTTCGCTCACTCGCCGCGAGTGGGCTCGCAATCCTGTTTACTACCTCAGAGATCGAAGAGGCGCAACTCCTCGCGGACCGCATTCTGGTGATGACCCAAGGGGCCTTTACGGCCGAGTTTTCGGCCGCGAACGCGACCGATGAAGTCTTGTTCGCAGCCGCCAGCCCCAGAACGACTGTGGAGAGCGCAGCATGAACGACACTCGAAGCATATCTGCCTCCACTCTTTTGTTGTTACTCAAGCTCCGCGCCGTTCTCGTTCTAGTCGCATTGATCATCGTTTTTGCGCTGCTCTCGCCCAGCTTTCTCACCGCAAACAATCTGTCCATCCTCGCCAAGCACGTTTCGATCACCGCGATCCTGGCTGTCGGGATGACGTTTGTCATCCTCTCCGGCGGTATCGATCTTTCGGTCGGCTCCATCGCAGGACTTGCAGGAATGGTTGCGGGCGGCATGCTCACGGTGGGCATTCATGGCCATCTCTCCGGAGCATTTGTTTCGATCTGCGCCGCGCTGGCCGTCAGCCTTCTCGTCGGCGTCCTCAACGGGCTGCTGGTGACGCAGTTCGGTGTGGCCCCGTTCATCGCCACATTGGGCACGCTCTACATCGCGCGCGGCGCGGCACTGCTGCTCTCGCAAGGCCGCACATTTCCTGACCTCGCCGGGACGCCCGAGGGTGGCAGCACCGGCTTTACCGCTCTCGGCCAAAGCTTCTTTCTGCACGTACCGCTGCCTGTCTGGCTGATGTTGGTTATTACCGCCGCTACCGTTCTGATCGCGGCGCGCACTCCCTTCGGACGCCATGTATACGCTATCGGCGGAAATGAACGGGCTGCGCGCCTCGCCGGTATCCGCATCGATCGCGTCAAGGTGTGGACGTATTGCTTCTCTGCCGTCTGCGCAGGACTTGTCGGCCTCATCATCGCCTCGCAGCTTGAGTCGGCCCATCCCGCCACGGGCGAGAGCTTTGAGCTCAATGCAATCGCCGCCGTCGTTCTTGGCGGAACGTCGCTCATGGGCGGTCGTGGTTCGGTGGGCGGCTCCCTGATCGGTGCATGTGTCATCGGCGTACTCGCGGATGGCCTCGTCATGGTCGGCGTGTCCGAATTCTGGCAGATGGTGATTAAAGGAGTCGTCATCGTGCTCGCTGTCACGGTGGATCAGTTTCAGGCACGAATCCAGTCGCGTCTCACGGCTGCGCCGCTCAGCCGCGGCGATACACCAAGAGTCCTTGCATGACTTTTCTCCGTATGACCGCCTGTGTTGCGCTGGTTGCAATCTGCGGGTGCCATGCCCGCGATACGCGTCCGCTGATCGCAATCATCGTTCCCGCCGAGGACAATCCATATTTCAAGGCGGAGGCCGACGCCGCTGCGGCGCGGGCTGCACAACTCGGCTATCGCACGCGCGTCGATGTGCATGGGGACGACGCTTACCGGCAGGACAACCTCGTCGACGCTGCCATCGCGAGCGATGCAAAAGCGCTGATCCTCGACAACGCGGGTACCGATGCGTCGATTTCGGCCGTGCGTCGTGCAAGCCGCGCCGGGATCGCAGTATTCCTCATGGACCGCCAGATCAACGCTCGCGGGATCGCCAAGGCGCAGATTGTCAGTGACAACGACCAGGGAGCGCGCCTGGTTGCCGGCGAGTTCGACCGCGCCATGCACGCAACCTATCCCGGCAAAAGCTCCTATGCCGAACTGATCGGACGCGAAAGCGATACCAATGCACAGGTTCGCACTACAGGCTTTCACGCCGTGCTCGACAAGGACCCCGCGCTCACCCTCGCCGCCGCGCAGTCCGCGAATTGGAGCCAGTCCGAAGCCTTCAGCAAGACCGAAACCATCCTGCAGGCGCACAGCGATATTCGCGGAATCATTGCCGGCAACGATACGATGGCCCTTGGCGCGGTCGCCGCAGTCAAGTCCGCTGGCCTCCACGGCATCGTAATCGTCGGGTTCGACGGAAGTCCCGATGCTATTGCCGCGATCAAGTCCGGTGAGATGGACGCGACCTCACTACAACCTGCCGTCTTGATTTCGCGCATGGCTGTGGACGAAGCCGACGTTTTTCTCAGGCGCGGCTTTACCGGCAAGCCAGAGATACAGATCATTCCCTGCGATCTCGTCACGCGACTGAATGCGGGACAATTCATCAACTTCGAGAAGAGGCAATAGGCAGGAGGGGGTATGGGCGCGGAACAAGGCATGACGCTGGGTGTGATCTTTGGAAATCGCGACTTCTTTCCGGACGGGCTGGTCGCCGAGGGCCGCCGCGACCTGCTCGACGTGCTCAGAACGCTGGGTGTAAATGCAGTTGCGCTCTCGCCGGAGCAGACCAAGCTCGGTGCCGTGGAGACGTGGCAGCATGCAGTGCTTTGCGGCGAACTGCTGCGTGCGAACAAGCAGCGGATCGACGGCGTGCTTGTCTGTCTGCCCAACTTCGGCGACGAAAAAGGCGTGGCCGATGCCTTGCGCCTCAGCGAACTCACCTGCCCTGTCCTCGTGCAGGCCTGCCCTGACGACGTTGACCAATTTGGCCTGGAGCGCCGCCGCGATTCCTTCTGCGGCAAGATCTCCGTCTGCAACAACCTTCGCCAGTACGGTATCAAGTACTCGCTCACCCATGACCATACCGTTGCCATCAAGTCCGACGCGTTCCGCCGCGAGCTTGTCGAGTTTCTCGCTGTCTGCCGCGTGGTCAAAGGTCTGCGCCGGGTACGCATTGGCGCGGTGGGCGCACGTCCAAATGCTTTCAACACCACGCGATACAGCGAAAAGCTCCTGGAGAACGCCGGCATCAGCGTCAACACGCTCGACCTCTCGGAAGTGTTCGGTCGCGCGGCCGAGATTGCCGCATCCGACGCGCGGGTGAACCAGCGCATCGAAGCGATCCGGGCCTATGCCGACGCCGCCGCCGCGCCTGACGAAAGCATGTTGCGCATGGCGAAGTTCGCCGTGGTCGTCGACGAATGGATGACCTCGCTCGGCCTCACAGCCACTGCCATCCAGTGCTGGAGCTCAATGCAGAAGAACTATGGGGTCAACGTCTGCACCATTATGAGCATGATGAGCGAGCAGATGCTGCCCTCGGCCTGCGAAGTCGACATCGCAGGGGTGGTGAGCATGTATGCACTGCAACTGGCCAGCGGACGACCGGCTGCGCTCGTCGACTGGAATAATAACTACGGCAACGATCCCGACAAATGCGTCTTCTTCCACTGCGGCAACTGGGCCAAGGATTTTCTTCCTGACATCCGCATCGGCACCGCACCCATTCTTGGGACTGTTCTCGGTGAAGCGAATACGGTGGGTGCCCTGGCCGGCCGCACGCCCGCAGGTCCCGTCACGTTTGGCCGCGTCAGTACCGATGACCTGCAAGGCCGTATTCGCGCATACGTCGGTGATGCGAGCTTCACCGACGACCCGCTCGACACGTTCGGCACCAAGGCCGTAGTCCGTGTGCCCCGCTTGCCGGAGTTGATGCGCACCATATGCCGCAATGGCTTCGAGCACCACGCAGCAATGACAAGCGCGCACTGCGCATCCGCCGTTACCGAAGCACTGGGCAATTATCTAGGCTGGGACGTGCTGCACCACGTGTAAACGCGGTCACCTGGACCTGCTCCTCGCTGGCAGCTATTTCGCTTCCTGGCGCTATTTTGCCGGCACATCGCTCAAGGGGAAATGCACATATTTGATCGTCTTGCGCTGCCACGTGTACGTCATCTCGAGCGAACCATCCGGCGACTGGATCAGTGCCGGATAGGAATACTGCCCGACCGTATCCTCCAACGTAGCGAACACCCGGAAGTGCTCGCCGTCGGTGCTGATCGCCAGATTAAGCGGCGTGCGCCCCACCGTGGTGTTGTTGAAGATCATGATGATGCGGCCGTCCTTCAGGCGTGTGACATCCAAGCCTGAGTTGTTCTGCGGCACATCGATGTAGTGTGCCTGTGTCCAGGTCAGCCCATCGTCCATTGAATCCGCGACCGCAACCTTCGATGCCATGGTTCGCGACCGCGCATACAACCGCAGATGCTTTTCGCCCAGCCAAACCACCGATGGCTGAATGATGCCGACATACTTGCGCGGCCCCTTATCGGCGGCCCATCCCGGCGCATCTTTCGGCGGATCGGGTGCCGGAGATGCCGCATCGTCCACCGCCCGCGAGATGGTGATCGGTCCGATCTTCTTCCACGTCACGCCGTTGTCGGTGCTGCGCTCGATCCACGCCGCCCACGTGTTGTATGCCTCCACGCTCGATCCGGCCACGACTGCTCCATCCGCCAATACCAGCGGCTTCGCGCGAATCGGTCCCAATAGCCCGGCGGGCAGCATATCCTTCTTCGACCACGTCCGGCCTTCATCGTCCGAATACATCCGTCCGGCCGCCCACTGCGACGGCGACTGCCCGACTTTGAAGTACAACCACAGCCGCCCATCGCGTGTATGAAACAGCACCGGGTTCCATGACGCCACGCCGGGCTCGCGTTCCAACTCCACCGGCTCGCTCCATTTTCCATCCACGCGTCGCGAGCCCCATATCGCCACATCCGGTGCGCCTTCTGCTGTACCGCCGAACCATGCCGCCAGCAATTCGCCGTTCTTCAAGGCAACAATTGTCGACGCATGGCACGACGCGAACGGCGCTGAGCCCGGCTGAAAGATGAACTCACCCCGCGGCTTCGCCTGGGCAACCGCAAAAAACGCGCTGCAGCAGAAGGCCGCCGCGATCGAAGAAGCAAAAAGGAATCGAATCCGAAATATGTTGGTTCTGCGCATCCACGCCAATCATCGGGAGTGGCCCGCTCGGTGTCAAGGCAACCGTCGACGGAGTTGGCGCGGACGACGACGTAGGTGATCCATGGTTTTCTCTGCTACGATCCGCGCTAACAGGAGTTTTTATGGCTCTCGATACATTGGCGCCTTTCTCGCGGCGCAACTTCATGTTGGGCGCCGGCGCGACGGCACTCGCGCCTGTCGCTTTTGCACAGGAGGCTGGCGCTCCGCAGACCAGCGCGCACGGAGCGTCCGATACGCCTGCCCAGATCGCCGATCGCGTACGCCGCCTCGCGTGGTGGCGCAAGGCGAAGTTCGGCATGTTCATCCATTGGGGACTTTATTCGGTCGTCGGACACCAGGAGTGGGTGATGGAATCGGAAGGGGTCCCGATTCCGCAATATGAAATCCTTGCGCAGCACTTCAAGCCCAAACCGAACGCCGCACGCGAATGGGCACGGCTTGCGAAACGTGCTGGGCAGAAATATATGGTGATGACGGCCAAACATCATGAGGGCTTCTGCATGTGGGACACGAAGTTCACCGACTACAACGCAGCACGCCAGGGACCCGGACGCGACCTGGTCCGCGAGTTCGTCGAAGCCGCGCGTGCGGAAGGCCTGGGCGTCGGTCTCTATTATTCGCTGATGGATTGGCACCATCCCGACGGCGCCATCTGCGCGACCGATCCGGCCGCCCGCGAACGATTCGTAACTTACACTCACGGCCTCATCCGTGAACTCATGTCCAACTATGGCAAGATTGACATTCTCTGGTACGACGTCGACTGGCCGCTGACGCCCGAGCAATGGCGCGCAGAAGAGATGAACCGGATGGTTTTCCGGCTGCAACCGGACATTGTTGTCAACAACCGCAATGGCCTGCCCGGCGATTTCTCGACGCCCGAGCACAAGATCGATCCGGCACAGCGCGCGTGGGAAACCTGCGAGACGATGAACCTGGGCTGGGGCTATCAGAAGCACGACACGGAATGGAAGTCGCCGCTGCGCATCGTCAACGATCTGACGACGTGCGCGCAGAACGGCGGCAACTATCTGCTGAACATCGGCCCCATGGCAGACGGAACGGTGCCCGAGGAATCGGTGCGTACGCTGGAACGAGTCGGTGAGTGGCTCGCTGGGAATGGTGAAGCAATTTATGGAACGGATGGCGGCGCGTCGATCAGCCAGGGCAACTATGACAACTTCACGCGCAAAGGGAACACGCTCTATATCCACGCCTACTTCTGGCCCGGTGGTACGCCCGCAGCAGAGTGGCTGAGCTTCTACAGGCCCGCGACAGTGCTCGCGGTCGGAGGCCTGAAGGCGAAAGCTCTTTCCGCCCGCCTGATGAAGACTGGGCAGAAGGTTGACTTCACGCAGACAGAGACGGCCTTACGCCTGACTGGGCTGCCGCTTGCCGCGCCTGACGATCTGGTGAGCGTCATCGCCGTGGAATGCGATGCGCCTCCCGTCGTGGACCACCATACGATCCGGCCAATGTGGCAACGCTACAAGGTCGGCATCAGCACTTAGAGAATGTAGCGGCTGAGGTCGTGGTCCTTCACGATGGTCGCGACCTGCTGTTTGACGTACTCGGGGTCGACCACAATTACTTTCTCGGTCGATCCGTCGTCGCGGCGGCGCTCAATCACGGGCAATGGTGGCGCGGTCTTTTGCGAATCGGACGAGGTGCTCGACGCAACGATCTTTGCCACTACTCCCTCTTCGGTCGCATCCGGCCTGGGTCCTTTGAACAGGTCCGGCGCCTGGAAGCTGATCTCATCCAGCACGCGCTCCATAATGGTATGCAGCCGCCGCGCGCCGATGTTCTCCGTTGTCTCGTTCACACGGAACGCGAACTGCGCCATCTCTGCCAGCGCCTCAGTCGTAAATTCCAGCTTCAGGCCTTCGGTCTCCAGCAGCGCGGTCGATTGCTTCACCAGCGACGATTTTGGTTCTGTGAGAATGCGGACGAAATCTTCGACCGTGAGCGACTTCAACTCGACGCGGATCGGGAATCGGCCCTGCAACTCTGGAATCAGATCGCTGGGCTTCGAGACATGGAATGCCCCAGCCGCGATAAACAGAATGTGATCGGTGGAGACCATGCCATATTTCGTGTTCACCGTCGTGCCTTCCACGATGGGCAGGATGTCGCGCTGCACTCCTTCGCGCGAAACGTCCGGGCCGTGGCCGCCTTCGCGCCCGGCGATCTTGTCGATCTCATCGAGGAAGACCATGCCGGAATCCTCGACGCGCTCCACAGCCAGCCGTGTCACCTGGTCCATATCGATTAGCCGGTTCTCCTCCTCCTGCACCAGGTAATCGAACGCTTCGACGACCTTCATCTTGCGCCGTTTGGTCCGATTGCCGAACAGGCCGGGCAGCATCTCGCGCAGGTTCGACTCCATCTCCTCCGGCGCCTGCGTGGACATGAACTCGAAGCTGGCCTGGTTGCGGTCGCGGACGTCCAGCTCCACCATGCGCTCGTCCAGCTTGCCTTCACGGAACTGCTGGCGCAATTTCTCGCGACTCTTCTCCCAGCCGGCGCGGTCTTCGTTCGAGGGTTTCGGCTCCCCCGGTTTCTCGGCGCTGGCATCGATGGTCTGTGGACCGCCCTGCGTCTCTGCCGGTATCTGCATCACCTGCATGGCGCGGAAACCCGCCGGAGTCATCACTACTGCAGCGGGTCCGGCGGTCGCGCCGGACGATCGGGTTGACTGCTGCGCGCTCTGCGAAGGAGGCGGCAACAGCAGGTCGAGCAGCCGCTCTTCGGCATTCAGCTCCGCCTTATCTTCCACCTCTTCCATCTTCTCTTCGCGCACCATGTCGATCGCGATCTCTACAAGGTCGCGCACCATGGACTCGACGTCACGGCCGACATAGCCGACCTCGGTGAACTTCGATGCCTCCACCTTTAGGAATGGCGAGTTAGTCAGCTTCGCCAGGCGCCGCGCGATCTCGGTCTTGCCCACGCCGGTCGGGCCGATCATGATGATGTTCTTCGGCATGATGTCTTCGGCCAGCTCGGCGGGCAGTTTCTGCCGCCGCATGCGGTTGCGCAGCGCAATGGCCACCGCGCGCTTCGCCGCATCCTGCCCCACGACATACTTGTCCAGCTCCGCCACAATTTCACGCGGAGTCATCACATCCAGCGCCAGCGCCTGATCTTCCGCGGTTCCCGGTAAATAAATTGCCATGATTACGCCTTCTTCAACTCCTCAACCGTCAGCTCGTCATTCGTGTAAATGCAGATTTGGCCTGCGATCTTCAGGCTCTTCTGCGCGATCTCCCGGGCACTCAGCTCCGTGTTCTCCATCAGCGCTCGGGCCGCGGCCAGTGCAAAACTGCCTCCTGAGCCGATTGCCACGATCCCCTCATCCGGCTCGATCACGTCGCCATTGCCGCTGAGCACAAAGGTCGCCGTCAGGTCGCTGACGATCAGCAGCGCCTCCAGGTGCCGCAGCATACGGTCCGTGCGCCAATCTTTGGCCAGTTCCACCGCCGAACGACCGAGGTTGCCGGCATACTGCTCCAGCTTGGTCTCAAACCGGCTGAAGAGAGAGAACGCATCCGCCGTAGAGCCCGCAAAGCCAGCCAGCACCTTGTCCTGGTACAGCCGGCGGATCTTCTTCGCCGAGTGCTTCATTACGTTCGCGCCCAGCGTCACCTGTCCGTCAGCAGCCATCACGACGCTGTCGCCGCGGCGGACACTGAGAACTGTCGTTGAGCGGATGCGGCGCCCGTCGCCCAGATCGAGCGGGTGCGCAGCGTGACGCGCACTGCCCGGCGCGGTCGTTCCCGTCGGTTCTGTCGTTCGCGAGAGGCGGAGAGTTTCGTTCGCAGTCGATTTCATGTGCAATCACCAGTATATCGCCGCCGACTGCCTCAGCCTGTTCGCCGGACCTCGCACCTCGTATACTCGAACCATGCACATGGTGGCTTCCAGCTCCGGCCGCATGCAGCGGGTGCTGGTGTTCTCGCTCGCCGCGACGCTGTGCTACGTCCTCGCGACGCTTTACTTCGGCATCCGCGCGCATTCCCTGGCCCTGATCTCCGAGGCTGGCCACAATGCGTCAGACATGCTGGCCATTGCGCTCTCCTTCGTTGCCGTGTACTTCCAACGCCGCCCTGCCACCGCGGAGAAGACATTCGGCTATCAACGCGCGGGCGTGCTGGCGGCCTTCGTCAACGCGCTCACACTGATCATTCTTGCCGGGTGGATCGGCATCTCCGCCATCCATCGCCTCTACGCCCCGGTTACGGTCCAGCCGCGACTCATGATCCTGGTCGCCGCGGCCGGCGTTCTGATGAACGGCTTAATCGCCGCGCTGCTCTGGCAGTCTTCCGGCGATGTCAACATCCGTTCCGTCTTCCTGCACATGCTCGGCGACACCCTGTCCACTGCAGCGGTCATCGTGGGTGGCGTCTTCATCTTTTACTTCCACGTCATGTGGCTCGATCCCGCTCTTTCGCTGGTGATCGCTCTGATGATCATGTGGAGTTCCCTCTCCATTGTCCGCGAGACACTCAATATTCTGCTCGAAGGCACGCCCAGCAATGTCAAACTCAGCCGTGTCCGCACCGCGATCGCTCAGGTTCCTGGCGTGCTCGACGTTCACGATCTCCACGTATGGTCGCTGGGGTCGTCCTCGCACGCGCTCGCCAGCCACGTGCTGATCCCGGAGATGCAGCTATCGGAGTGCTCGTCCATCCTCGACGCCATCAACTGTGCCATGCGTGACGGATTCCACATTACCCACACGACGATTCAGTTTGAGATTCGCGGGTGCGAAACCACCCATGGTTGTTCTGCACCTCCAGAGATGGAGGAAGCCGCCGCGCACGAGCACCACCATCACGGACATAGTCATTCTCACTGAAAAGAAAACGCCCGCATGGAGCGGGCGTTCTCAATTTTGATTCGCGAAATGTGATTATCCCAGCGTCGCGTCCAGCGTGATCTCCGCTGCCGGCGCGAGCAGCCGCGAAACCGGGCAGCCAGCCTTGGCGCCGGCTGCGATCTCATCGAACTTTGCCTTGTCGATGTTGGGAATCTTCGCCTTGGTTGTGAGGTGGATCTTCGTGATGGTCGGCTTGTCGTGCATATCCAGCGTCAGCCGCGCGGACGTCTCAATAGAGTCCGGCGTGAACCCGGCCTTGCCCAGCTCAGCGCTGAACGCCATTGAAAAGCAGCCGGCGTGCGCCGCCGCGATCAGCTCCTCCGGATTTGTGCCCACGCCCTCGGCAAACCGCGCCGCGAAGCTGTACTGCGTGTCCTTCAGCGTGCCGCTCTGGGTGGAGATAGTGCCTTTGCCTTCCTTCAGTGATCCCTTCCAAACTGCGCTTGCGGTGCGTTCCATAATCGCTTCTCCTGATGGCGTCGCGGCGAGAAAGGCTCGCTCGCGAGGGTTTGCTCAAAAAATGCCGGCTGAAATGAAAACTTCGAACGGCGTTCGTCCTTAACTACGGTAACGCATTCGATGCCTCCGCGTTTTCACCACGCGAATGTCGGATGAAAATCACCGCGCGGTGCGCTACTCTGTCGGTCATGCAATCGCAGGCCGCTCAGATCCCATCCACGAACCATTCCGCGCCCGTCGCGCAAGCCTGCCCGATCAATACCGGCGAGCACCACTCGGTCTTCTGCCCGACCTGCTCCTCGCGCCTCAGCGACCACCGATGCAAGCTGATCTGCCGCAACTGCGGCTACTTTCTCAGTTGTGCGGATTTTTACTGAGATCAACAGAATCCGCGCTGAGCGGCCCGGTAAATTTGATCGCATTGCCTGAGCCGTCCGTGACGCGAAAATCCCGGTTGCCCCAAGGCTGGCGCGATATCTCCTGAGCAATCCGGCGCCGCGGCTTTGCAGTTCGGCTTCGAGCTCCTCCATGTCCTGGATAAATGTGGATTGCAACGGGAACGGCTTACCTACGCCGCCGCCTCGTTGTCCGCCTTCAGCTTCTCCGCTGTGTAGTGCGCGATCAGCGCGTCGATGGTCGGCTGCAACTCGCCCTCCATGATCGTCCCCAGCTGATGGCTGGTGAGCCCGATCCTGTGGTCAGTCATGCGGTTCTGCGGGAAGTTGTAGGTGCGTATCTTCTCCGAGCGATCACCCGAACCGATCTGCTGCTTGCGGTCCTTCGCCTGCTCCTGGTGGATGCGCTCTGCCTCGACCTCATACAGCCGCGCGCGCAGCACGCGCATCGCCTTCTCGCGGTTTTTGATCTGCGACTTCTCGTCCTGGCAGCTCACGACGGTATTCGTCGGCAGATGCGTGATGCGCACCGCAGAATACGTCGTGTTCACACTCTGCCCGCCCGGCCCCGAAGAGCAGAACGTATCGATGCGCAGGTCTTTCGGCTCGATTTTGATATCCACCTCTTCGGCCTCCGGCAGCACCGCAACGGTAATCGCCGATGTATGCACACGCCCCTGCGTCTCTGTGGCCGGAACGCGCTGCACGCGATGCACGCCGCTCTCATACTTCATCTGCGAATAAACTTTGTCGCCCTCAATAATCGCCGTCACGTCCTTCAGTCCGTTGCCGATTCCAGACGGCGTCTCCGACAGCACCTCCACGCGCCAGCGTTTGCTTTCGGCAAAGCGCATATACATGCGGAAGACCTCCGCGACGAACAGCGCGGCTTCGTCGCCGCCCGTGCCGGCGCGCAGCTCCAGCACAATGTTCTTCTCGTCATTGGGGTCTTTGGGCAGCAGCAGGACCTTCAGCTCTTCCTCCACCGGCGCGACCTTCGGCTCCAGCTCAGCCAGTTCTGCCTGCGCCATCTCGCGGATGCCTGCGTCGGAATCATTCAGCATCGCCTTCGACTCGGCGATGCCATCGATGATCTTGCGGTATTCGCGATACTTTTCGACCACCGGTTCCAGGTCGCGGTGCTGCTTGGCCGTCGCCTGAAACTTCTTCTGGTCGCTCAGCAGCGCCGGATCGCCGAGCTGGCGTCCCAGCTCTTCATAGCGCTCTTCGAGTTGACCGAGGCGGTCAAACATAGGGATTCTCCTGATTGCAGATGCCGCGGAATTTTAGGTGGATCTGGCGAAGTTCAGCACACTGCGTGCGCCTGGGTCACAAGACGAGCGCAGCTAGTGGTGTCTGCGAATAAGCACCGACAACTGGAGGACATTCATCCGATTTGCGCTCAAAATCTTCATCGCTTCATTCGATGATACATGCACCGGAATCGCTGCGATGCCTACTTCCCGCCGTCTTCGGGGACCACAGTCGCGTCGCCGATCTTCACGCTAGCCTGATAAAGCTGGCACCCTGTGTAGCTCGCCTCCCATCGATAGATGGAACCGTCTTCAGGGTGCTCCGCAACAACATGAGTACTCAACAGAAATCTCGTGCCACCCAGTTCCACAGGCGTCAAGTCAAGCACGGCGTGCGGAATCGCATGCCTGGCCTCGGTCGCGTCAGCATCGTTGTGCAGATCCAGACGTGTAAGCGTGCCTGTATCGTCCAGCTGGGCCACCCCCGAGATCCCCGATGCATCCGCACAACCCGCCAGGGGCTCCGGCCGGCTTTGAAACGCAATCCGGTGGCCATCGAGATGGAACTCAAAGCATTTCTGGTCTGCTGCCCGGAACACCATCAGCGCTTCTCGAAAACCCCCGCGCACAAAGAGCGGCGCGCGCAGTGGTCCCGGCTTAGCCGGTTTGCCGTTGATGTCTGTGGCCGTGAACTGTTCGCCCATCCTGCCGTCGCCCTGCGGCAGCACGCGAAGATTCCCCTCCGCTTTGATCTGCTTCTTCACTTTGCCCTTGCGAACTTCCTGACTCGTCAACGACTCGTGACAGGCAAACCCCGGCAGTTTCGCCTCCAGCGTCTGCGCCGCTGCCGCAAGCTCCTTCAGATGCTCCTCCAGCGATGCGGCGCCAGGTTGCTGCGTGTGGGCGGATAGGCCTGCGAGAACCGCACAACACATCACCACCACCAGGCGCATAGTCCCCCTTAGGCTCGACCTTCGCAGCATACCGGAGAACCGCGCAGACGAACTCGCGCAGCTGCGTCTTGCTATGATTTTTCCGACCCGGAGGAACCGAATTGAATCTTCTGAACACTCTGCGATGCGTCGCTCTTCCTGCACTTTTGCTGCCAACCACGAATACTTCACTTGGCCAGAAGAGCACCGCCATGGCCGCGCAACACTCATCGGGAGCAACGCAGGTGCCAACGATCGTCCAGAAGGACGGCCGCTGGGCGCTGATGGTCGACGGCGCTCCCTACCTCATGCTCGGCGTGCAGGTGAACAACTCCAGCGCATGGCCCGCAGAACTGCCCAAAGTCTGGCCGGCGGCCGAGCGGTTGCGCGCCAACACCGTCGAGATGCCGGTCTACTGGGAACAGATGGAGGCGACCCAGGGCAAATTCGACTTCAGCGTGGTGGACGCGCTGCTGGCGGGTGCACGCGCACACAAGCTCCATCTGGTGCTCCTGTGGTTTGGCACATGGAAGAACGGCGCCGGACACTATGAACCCGAGTGGATCAAGCGCGATCCGGTGGTTTATCCAAGGGTCCTGGGTCCCAAAGGCGAGGTTCGAGACACGATGTCGCCCTTTGGCGAAGCTACGCTACAGGAAGACAAGGCGGCGTTCGCCGCGCTGATGCGGCATCTAAAGGCGGCCGACCGGCTTCATACGGTGCTGATGGTCCAGGTGGAGAACGAGATCAACGCCTATGGCAGCCAGCGCGACTATGCGCCCGAGGCCACGAGGCTCTTCGAGGGGCCGATCCCGGCGGACTTCGCGGCAGCAATGCACGTGCACCCCGGTACATGGACCGAGGCCTTCGGCGCGGAAGCGGAGAACACCTTCCAGGCCTGGTCCATCGCGCGTTATGTGGAGCAGGTGACAAGGGCCGGCAAGGCGGAGTACAACCTGCCGGTGTATCTGAACCATTCGCTCGAAAATCCGCTGGCACCCCCGCGGCCCGGCCGCCTCGACTGGGTGGCGATGACGAATCATGTGCTCGACATCTGGAAGGCGGTAGCGCCATCACTGGCCTGTATCGCGCCGGACATCTACATGAGCCAGTATGCACAGTACGAGAAGGTGCTGGATACCTATGCGCGCAAGGACAATGCGCTGTTTGTCCCGGAGTCCGGCAACGCCCCGCCTTATGCGCGCTACTTCTTCGCCGCGCTGGGACATGGCGCGATTGGGTGGTCGACCTTTGGGCTGGACCTCACCGGTTACGCGAATGCACCGCTGGGTGCGCCGGTCGTCGACGAGAAGCTGATCGATCTCTTCGCGCTGAACAACGAGATCGTTGGCCCAATGGACCGCGAAATCGCGAAACTGAACTTTGACGGCAAGCTCAAAGCAGTGGCAGAAGATCCGGCGGCGCACTCGCAGAGCCTCGAGTTCGGCCCGTGGACAGCGACTGTCTCCTACGGGTTGCGGATGTTTGGCCGCGCAGCCAATGCACCGGGCAATGCGGAGCCCGTTGGCCGCGCGCTGGTCGCGCAGCTTGGGCCGGATGAGTTCCTCGTTACCGGCGTCTCGGCACGCGTGGACTTCCGGCCTACTGACGCTGCGAGCGGCAAGCATCGCGAATTTATCCGGGTGGAAGAAGGCACGTACGTGGATGGCAAGTGGAAGTTTGCGCGCATCTGGAACGGGGATCAGACCGACTACGGCCTGAACTTCACGACGGTCCCACAGGTGCTGCGCGTGACGCTGACAACCTTCGGGCCATAGTCAACGCGGCGTAATGCGGACGGAATCGGCACGGCAGGAGCGCACGCCTTCGCAGGCGACCGGATTGAGCTTCTTGTCGAAGCAGGCCTCAATCGCGGTGAGATAGTTATTTCCGCAGGAGAGCACGAAGCTCTCGCGCGGAAAGCCCGCGTTGATCTGCGTGAACTGATCGAGAATCGCTTCCGGCTTCTCACTGCGCGGCTGCGTAGAACCGGAGAATGCGGCGGGGATGCGGACCTTCGCGCGAGCGCGCCGGGTCAGCGCGAAATATGCCTCGGCAGAAAGACCCGAGCAGGTACCGTGAGCCTGCCATTCGTGTTCTACAAGGGACGCTGTGGGCTGGAGATCGGCGTATGAGTTCGCATCTCCCGGGCCGGGCGCGTCAGAGCAGTGCTCCGGATAGGTGCCATCGTCGTTCTGCGGCCACAGACCATGCACGACAAAGCCGGGATGCGCGGCGCATTGCGGATTGTCGGCATGATGGAAGCAGAACTCAGGCGACCAGGAGAGGTTGAGCAGATAGAAAGCGAACTCGCCCGGCCGCGCGCTGGTGGAGTTGTTGGAGTGGCGCCGAGGCCGAGCATCATCTTGTGCGACCGGCTGCGCTGGCAACGATTGCGCTCGCGCACTCTCCGTCGACGCAGAGCGCGATGGCGCGGAGTTGCAACCGCTGAACGCCGCCACGGTGAGGACACAAGAGCAGGTTAAGAGTCGAGGCTTCACAGGTTCCCTCCTCGTGGTGCTACTCGGGTTAACGCTACACTGACCGCGTGAAGAAGCGGATCAATCGCAGACAGTTTGTCCAGGCCAGCGCGGGCGCGGCAGCGGCGGCGAGTTTGCTGCCCTCACTGAATGTTGTAGGTCAAAGCAGGGCGAACGGCGCAGGTGCAAGCCAGGATGAGACGGCCTGGCCGGAGAACGGCGCGCTGATCCCGGATACCGGCTGGCGTCTGTGGGTCGACCGCGAAGCCCAGTGGAAACAGGATGTCATCTATCTGCCGGATGAGGTCACGCAGCATGCAGACGGCGTGGTGCGAGGCAAAGGCGAGCCGCTGCCGGTGAATCCGCCGACGGGCGGGTGGGCTGTGCTGGCGGCGGGTGGCAAGGCAGAACACGAAGGCATGGGCGTGGTGCTTCCCTCGACGGTCGAACAGCACTACTGGGGCAAGTTCGGCGAGAGGCCATATACGCCGCAGGAGTATCGCTATGCCGCGACAAATCCTCCGACGCCTTCCTCTGATGATTCCGTCCCGCAGAACGGCGCTTACTTCGGCGTCTCGTGGTGGTGGCGCGAGATCGACATCCCCGCATCGATGCAGGGCAAGCGCATCTTCCTCCACGTGCGCGGCGCGCATCTGCGGGCCGAGGTCTACCTGAATGAGAAGCTCGTCGGCTATTCCATCATGGAGGAGCTGCCCTTCGAGGCAGAGCTGACCCACGCGGCGCGGCCCGGTGGACGCAATGTGCTGGCCATCCGCATCACCAATCCCTTCGGGCGGTTCGACTGGGTCGATGGCCTGAACGAACAATGGGGCGCGGTGAAGATCTACCGCTCCCACGGTTTCGGCGGCCTCGACCGCGGCATGACGATCAGCGCACATAACGGCGCTCGCATCAAGAATGTTTGGGTTTTGAATACGCCAGAACCGCGCAGAGCAACGGCTTACATCCAGTTGGACAGCCTCGGGCCAATCTCCGGCGGGCAACTGGCACTTGAGATCGTCGATCGGGCGACAGGCAAGGTTCTATTCACCCAGAACGGCACGTTCTACAACATCGACGACAGAGGCATCGCAACGGACCCAGCGATTAGAGCTGAGTACGAGCGCGAGCAGTCACATCCTTCACCGACCGTTACAACGCAGACGACCGATTTCTCATTTCAAGCCGCGCAGCTATGGGATTTGGAGTCGCCGAAACTCTATGATCTTCGCATCCGATTCACCAGCGGCGACGTGTCCGACATCCGCACCATTGCCTTCGGCTTTCGCAGCTTCGGCGTCGATGGGCTAGGCACGAGTGCGCTCTTTCGGCTGAATGGACGGCGCATGAAGATCTACACCGCCATCTCCTGGGGCTACTGGGGCATCAACGGCATGTGGCCCACGCCCGAGCTGGCCGTAAAAGAAGTGACGCAGGCAAAGAAGCTGAACCTCACCTGCCTGAACTTTCACCGCAACCTCGCCAAGGAAGAGGTGCTTCGCGCGCATGATCGCCTTGGCCTGCTGCGCTACATGGAGCCGGGCGCGGGCAAGATGGCCATCGGCATGCTGCCTGCCGGCGTGACGGGCAGCGCCAACTCCGTAGTGATGGAGAAGGCACAGGGCACGGACAATA
>Ga0134125_10000615_pt1 | contig 47184 bp, 43 predicted proteins | sample KB31751_FD_96464 | JGI IMG/M metagenome (GOLD analysis project Ga0134125, IMG submission 96464) | Terrestrial soil microbial communities with excess Nitrogen fertilizer from Kellogg Biological Station, Michigan, USA - KB3-175-1 | ecosystem: Environmental > Terrestrial > Soil > Unclassified ...
GCCGAACCGCCTAGCACTAATGTGGAGGGGGTATGGCTGGGGGTAGATAGGAGGTCCGCACGATCGCCTATCGTTCGTTTTCATAGGCTTAGCAGGGCGCTTCGGCTCCCGTCCGCTCCGCCATTTCGATACATGCTGCAGAAAATCACCGACACCATCGAGACGCACAAGTGGCTGTGGTACAGCATCCTTGGTGCGCTCGCGCTCGTCTTTGCCGCCTGGGGCGCCTACGGCATCGTCAACCTCAATTTCAGCACCTCGAGCTATGCGGCCGAGGCGGGCGGGCAGACGATCTCTCTCGATGAGGCGCGTAACGCCTGGCTGCGCGCGCAGGGGCAGCTGCAGGAGCAGTATGGCGGCAATATTCCCGCCGCCGTGCAGAAAGGCGCGCAGGACCAGGTGCTCGAGAATCTGATCAGCGAGGCGCTGGTCTCGGCGCACACCGAGAAGCTCGGCTACCGCGTGGGCGACGCGGAGCTCATCTCCGCCATTCAGAGCTTCCCGGCCTTCCAGGTGGCCGGACAGTATTCGCCCGAGGCCGCGAAGGAAGTGCTCGCCCAGAATCGCCTGACGATCAATACCTTCCAGGACGAGATGCGCAGCGATCTGCGCCGCCAGCAGCTCCTCGGCGGGATCGTGTCCTCGGACTTCGTGACGCCAGCGGAAGCCGCCCGCGCCCAAGCCCTGCGCAACGAAGAGCGGCAGGTCCAGTACGCGGTGCTGCCCCCCGACCGCTACAAGAGCGACACCCCCGTAGATTCGGCCGCCATCGAGGCCTACTACAAGGCGCACCAGGCCGATTACCTCGTGCCGGAGTCGGTGGACCTGCACTACGCGCAGCTCACCCTGGGCCAGGTCGCCAGCTCCCAGACCATCTCCGACAGCGATCTGCAGGCGGCGTACGACAAGCAGAAGAGCCGCTTCGTCATGCCGGAGCGGCGCGAGGCGAGCCATATTCTCATCCCCTTCGGCAAGGATCCGGCCGCCGCCCTGAAGCAGGCCAATCAGGTGCTTGCCCTCGCCAAATCCGGGCAGAGCTTCGCCGCGCTCGCGAAGAAGTACTCCCAGGATCCCGGCTCCGCCCAGAACGGCGGCAGCCTCGGGTGGATGGACCGCAAGGGCTTCGTCGCGCCGTTTGCCGATGCGCTCTTCGGCATGAAGTCGGTCGGCGACATCGTCGGGCCGGTGAAGACCCAGTACGGCTACCACATCATCCGCCTCGATGGCATCCAGCCGGGTCGGACCAAGACACTCGCCGAAGCGCGTCCCGACCTCGAGGCGCAACTCAAACAGAGCGCGGCCACCAACCGCTTCGGTGACATCGAGGACAACCTGCAGAACAGAATGCAGGACCCGGGCGTGTCACTGGCGAGCCTGGCCAAGGAGTTCAACCTGACACAGGGCGAGGTGCCGCAATTCGTACAGGGCGCGGGCGGCGCGCCGCTCGGACAGGCGAAGCCCCTGCAGAGCCTCGTCTTCGGCGGCAATGCGCTCGCGGCCGATACGCTCGGCGGCCCGGTGATCCTCGACAACAACAAGCTGGTCATCTTCGATGTCGCTGCCCGTCACCCACCGCACGTGAAGGCGCTCGCGGAAGTGCGTGACAGCATCATTGCTGCGTTGCAGAAGCAGCGTGAAACTGACGCAGCACTCGCCGCGGCCAAGGCTGCACGCACGCAGCTTCAGTCCGGCAAGTCCTTCGAGCAGGTCGCGAAGGACCTCAAGATCACCGTGGAGCCGCCGAAGTTCGTCGGCCGCGGGGATCCGTCGGTTCCAGCGGAAATTCTCTCGATGGCTTTCGCTTCGGCGAAGCCGGAACATGGTCCGGTATACGATGCCGTGACGCTGCAGAATGGCGGCGCTGCGCTCATCGCCATCACACAAATACGCAGCGGCGCGCAGCAATCCAACAAGTACCTGGAGCAGGCTCTCGAACAGGAGCAGATCCAGCGTGACGGCAATGCCGACGCGTTGGGGTACGTCGCGCAGCTGCGCGCGACGGCGAAGGTCAGCAAGAACCCTGACGCCTTCCAATAGGGCAGGTTCCTCCCTCGGCTGGATTCGGTTGACAAATTAAATCGTCGATTGGCAATATACCTATATGGTCGATCGAGAAGGCATTGCTCGGGCCCATTCGCTCATCCGGCCGTTCGTGCGCCACACCCCCGTCATCGAGATCGACAGCGCGGACTGGGGATTGAGCGCCTTCCGCGCGACTTTGAAACTCGAGCTGCTGCAGCACGCGGGCTCCTTCAAGGCGCGCGGCGCCTTCGCCAACCTTCTTCTGCGTGAGGTGCCCGGTGCGGGCGTCGTTGCCGCATCCGGCGGCAACCATGGGGTTGCCGTCGCGTATGCGGCGAAGCGGCTGGGGAAACCGGCGCGGATCTTCGTGCCGAGCGTTGCCTCGCCCGCGAAGATCCAGAAGATCCGGGACTGCGGCGCCGATCTCACGATAACGGGCGACCGCTACGCCGATGCGCTCGCGGCCAGCGAAACGTGGGCGCACACATCCGGTGCACTGCAGATCCATGCCTTCGATCAGCCCGAGACATTGTTGGGCCAGGGTACGGTCGGATTGGAGCTCGAGCAGCAGGAGCCGCAGCTCGATACGCTTCTGGTCGCCGTGGGCGGTGGCGGCCTGCTGGGCGGGATCGCGGCCTGGTATGCAGGCCGCGTTCGACTCATCGGAGTCGAGCCGCAGATGGCGCCGACGTTGACGCGAGCGCTCGAGGCCGGCAAGCCGGTCGAAGCGGAGGCGGGAGGAATCGCCGCCGACTCGCTCGCGCCGAAGCGGGTGGGTGAGCTGATGTTTCCGCTGGCGCAGCGTCATGTCGAGCGCGTGATCCTGGTATCGGACGATGCGATACGGGCCGCGCAGCAGGCGCTATGGACTTCACTGCGAATCGTGACGGAGCCCGGTGGCGCCGCGGCGTTCGCCGCGCTTCTGTCGCGAGGCTATGAGCCTGACACCGGCGAGCGCGTTGGCGTTCTGCTGTGCGGTGGCAACACCACGGCTGTGAGTTTCGCCGCCGCCTGACGGTGACTCATCGACATGCCCATCGAGCTGGAAGCGGGTCTGAAGGCACTGGCCAACGAAAAGCGACTGCAGATTCTCGCCTGGCTGAAGGACCCGCGGGCGAATTTCCGGCCGCAGACCGACGGGGACCTCGTCGAGGACGGTGTCTGCGGGCTTCTCATAACGGAGAAGCTCGGCGTCTCGCAACCGACGGCCTCAGAGCACCTGCGCATCCTCTCGGATGCGGGATTTCTCGTCGGCAGAAAGATCAAACAGTGGGTTTTCTACAGGCGCGCAGAGAAGGAGATAGCCGCCTTCAAGGCCCGCATCAAACGGGACATATGACGGCCCGTCCTAAGATGTCGACGCCGCTGCCGCTCCGAACGATCTGGCCTTGGGTCCCAGCGAGCTTCCCCGGCCGGCGTACCACGCCACGAGCAGCATTGCCCCGAAAGTCAGCGCCAACACACCGACCTGCTGCACCACGGTGAGTGGCGCCTCGTCGATGATCAGCCCCTTGCTGAGGAATGCGAACGGCAGGTGAGTCGTGAACACGGCCAGCGAGGAGCGCCCGAGCAGCGCCAATCCGGGCAGCCGCATGATTGCGAGGGCCGGCAGGAGCGAATGCCGGATCACTACCGCGAGTGCGGCAAAGTTGAGGACCCGCAGGGTACCGAGATGCCACTTGCTGAGCAGCGGTGAGTCAGCCGAGAGCTCGACGCCGAGCCCGGCGAGCTGGTGGCGCCAGATGAAGAACACCAGGGTGACCGCAAAAGCGCCGACCAGGATGCCCCGCGCCAGTGGCTGCGCGAGCGGTGGGCCCTCGGGAACGCGAGGGCGCAGGGGACCCGTCCCGATCCACAGGCCCGCGACCCATACGAGCTGCCATCCCAGCCAGTCGAATGATCCGAGCGCGCTCTCAGGCGGGGCGAGGCCGGTGACGGCAAGCAGCTTCGCGAGCAACCAGTTGCCCCCACCGAGCTGCGCGAAAGCCCACAAGAGACCCGAGATCGTCAGAATGGCCGTCCAACCGCTCCTGGCCGCGCGATGCAGCAGCAGCGGCGAGAGCGCGAGCAGGACGACATACATCGGCAGGATGTCGAGGAGCGGTGGCTGGTAGAGGAAGAGGGGTCCCGACAGGGTCGCGCGCACCGGCGCCTGGAAGAAGAACGATAGATGATTGATCAGCGTCTGCCGTCCCGTCGCGATCGCGATGCCGGCCACGACAGTGAAGGCGAAAAGCAGCAGCGCCAAATGCACGAAGTAGAGCTTCCCCGCGCGCGCCCACAGACGCTGACGCACGTGTGCCACGCCCTTCTCGAGGAGCTGGCGCGAGTAGATCCTGCCCACGAGAAAGGCCGAGAGGAAGACGAAGCCTTCCGCGGCCGACACCCAGCCGAGCGGCTGGTTGGCATAAAGCTGCAGGCCCGTCGGCAGATGATCGAGAGTCATCACGACGAGAAGCAGGCCGCGCAGGGAATCGAGCTCCTCGCGGCGGGAAGTCATGGACATGAGGGTGAAGGTCCTCCGTGATCCCGCGTCAGCGGAAAGGCCAGGCTAGGCTATCCATGGGGCCTGGCCCGCGTCTCTCAAGAAACCTCGAAATACCTTCACCGCGGGGATCGGGCCCCTCAAATTTGGTCAAGACGCGAATTTGCGGCGTGGACCTCGGCCGAGCTCAAGTCTCCGCTTCCTGTGGGAAGCTCATCCCCACGGTGTTGAAGCCGCCGTCGACGTACAGAACCTCGCCCGTGATCCCGGCCGCAAGGTCGGAGCAGAGGAAGGCAGCGGCATTGCCGACATCCTCAGGCGTTACGTTGCGCCGCAGCGGTGCCACCTCCGCGACCCGGCTCAGCATCTTGCGGAAGCCCGCGATGCCCGCCGCGGCAAGCGTCTTGATCGGACCTGCCGAGATCGCGTTTACCCGGATGCCCTGCGGCCCCATGTCGGCCGCCAGAAAGCGCACGTTGGCCTCCAGGCTTGCCTTGGCGAGCCCCATCACGTTGTAGCTCGGGATGGAACGCACCGCACCGAGATAGGAGAGGGTGAGGAGCGCCCCCGATCGGCCCGCCATCAGTGGGGCCGCGCCACGCGCCAGTGCCGTGAGGCTGTAGCTGGAGACGTCGTGCGCAATGCGAAACGCCTCACGGCTGGTGTTCTCGACGAAGCTGCCGGCAATTGCCTCGCGCGGTGCGTAAGCCACGGCGTGGACCACGATGTCCAGGCTGCCCCACTCCCGCTTCAGCAGCTCGAAGGCGGCATCGATCTGGCCATCGACCGTCACATCGAGAGGCATGGTGATCCGGGAGCCGACTGATTGGGCGAGTGGCTGGACGCGCTCCTTCATCTTGTCGTTGACGTAGGAGAAGGCGAGCTCTGCGCCTTCGCGATGCATCGCTTGCGCGATGCCCCATGCGATCGAGCGGTCGGTCGCGACACCGACGATGAACGCGCGCTTACCTGAGAGAAATCCCATGCCGGAGCCTGCCGCAGGTGACGGGAGCCGGCAGTTTAGACGAATCGGGCGGCTTAGCTGCCGGTATTCGCCACGCGGATGGTGAGCTTCTGTCCGGCCAGGATGGGCGTGTGCAGGTTGATCGCGTTCCAGGTGAGAATCTGCGCCACTTTCACCTGGAAAAGATGCGCGATCTGCCAGAGCGTGTCTCCGGAGCGCACGGTGTAGATCACCTTGCGGGTCTCTTCGCTGACGGCGTCGGTATTTTCCGAGGGCCCTTTGACCAGAGCGGGCGAGGAGCTGTGGCGGGGCGTGCGGGTATAGAGCTTCAGACGCTGCCCGGGCCGTAGCACCTCGCCGCGGGAGAGACCGTTGAGGTGCGCAAGCGTCTTCACGCTCATGCCGTGGCGGCGAGCGATCGACCACAGCGTATCGCCGGTCCGCACCACCTGGAAGCGCAGCTCCCCATGATGCTCGACAGGCACGTTGGCGTATAGCCTGAGCTTCTCGCCGGGCCTGAGGACGTGGCGCACGGAGATTCCGTTCATCCGCGCGAGCGTGCGCGCGTTCATCCGGTAGTGGCGCGCAATGCTCCAGAGCGAGTCACCGCGACGAACCACCTGGAATTGCACGTAGCGTCCCCATCGGGCGCGGCCGTCCACGCGGGCAGCAGCGAGACGTACGTTCTCAGGGAGCGCATAGGTCGTGGCAGGGACCTCGATGTCCTCGCCCACGGTGAGCCGTCCGCCCGGCAACGTGTTGAGCTTGCGCAGGACCTCCGGGGTCGTCTTGAAATGTCGCGCCACGGAGAAGACCGAATCATGACGCCGGATCGCATAGTGCTCGACGCCCATGCGCTCATCCGGGGTGAGGTCCGTGACATTCTGCGTGAAGACCGGCGACGCATTCACGGGCATCAGCAGATAGAACGGCCCCGTGGGATCCGTGGCCCAGCGGTGGAACGCGGGATTGAGGTCGTAGACTTCTTCCGCGGTAATGCCGGCGATCTGCGCGGCCACCTGCATATTGATCTGGCCGCCGGTCGAGACGCGCTCGAAATACGGCTCGTTGGGGATCGGAGAGAACTCGAGGCCGTATTTTGCCGGGTCCTGCACCAGGCGCTTCATGGCGAGCAGCTTCGGCACGTAGGCCTCGGTCTCGCGCGGCAGGTGCAGATGCCAGAAGTCGATCTGCCGATGCTCGGCCTCATTGACTTGCACGGCGTGCTCGACCGCGAGCTCGCCGCAATTGTAGGCGGCCACGGCGAGCAGCCAGTCGCCGTTGAACTCATCATGCAGCGCCTGCAGGTAATCGAGCGCCGCATTGGTCGAAGCGACGATGTCCCGCCTGCCGTCATACCACCAGTCCTGCTTCAGGCCGAAGCGCGAGCCGGTGGCCGGAATGAACTGCCAGAGGCCCGCGGCGCGTGCACGCGAGTACGCGTACGGCTCGAAGGCGCTCTCGATCACCGGCAGCAGCGCGAGCTCGAGCGGCATGTGCCGGCTCTCGAGCTGGGTCACGATGTAATACAGATACATGTCGGCGCGGCCGAAGGCGCGCTGCAGGTAATCCGGATTCGAGGCGTACCAGTTGAGCTGCCGGTCGATCGCGGTCTGGTCGGGGTCGGGAAGAATGAAGCCGGTACGGATGCGATCGAAAAGATCGGCATACTGCGCTGGCGCGAGGGTGGCCGGCTGCGCTTCTGGCGCCGGCGTCGCCGGTGCCGGAGGAGGCGCTCGCTCGGCAGGGGGGCTCGCGGCGGGCTGCGGCACGATCGCCTGCTGCGGCTGCGGACGCGGCTGATGAGTCGCGCATGCGGCAAGCGCCGCAAGCGCAATGAGCAGCAAGGCAAGACGAATGGGGCGTAGTGTTTCCGTCGCCAAGTTCCCGACCTCTGAAAGGCGTGCTAACTTCTTCTCGCGCCGGAGCGGATGCTCCGGGCTTCGGAGGTTAACTTATTTGCACGCGCAAATTTAGCCGGTAACTTCACACTATTGCCAGTACTTCATGGGACCTGCGCACAAATCCCAGTTCCAGGAGCCGCACGCCGCACGCATCGCCTGGTGGTCGAGCCCGCTCGGCAGCGCGCTCATCGCCGCTGAATCGCAGCTGCTCGGCGAGGCGCTCGAAGACGTGTTTGGCTGGGAATTGCTGCAGGTCGGCGCCTGGGGCGCAGGGCGGGAGTTGTTGTCCGGCGCGCGCACTCGCCATCAGGCGATCCTCGCCACGCCCGGCCTGTCGGCGAGTGCCGACATCCGCGGGCGCCCCACCCAGCTTCCCGTGATCAGCGATTCGATCGATGCGGTGCTGCTGCCGCACATTCTCGAGTTCGCCACCGACCCGTATGCCATCGTGCGGGAGGCGGACCGGGTGCTCATCGGAGAGGGGCGGCTGCTGGTGCTGGGCTTTCGGCCATGGAGCCTCTGGGGCGTGCGTGGGCGCTGGAGCCGCAGCGGCTTTCCGCCCGGCATGCGCCGCGTACTCTCCGAGAGAAGGATCCGCGAATGGCTGGTACTGCTCGGGTATGAAGTAGTCTCGGCGCAGCATTATTTGTTCCGCGGGCCTTGGCGTGGCGGGCACGCGAGCGGGGAAGGCACGGGCCGGCTGCTGCGGCGCGGCCTCACGTATCCGCTGCCTGCCAACGCCTATCTGCTCAAGGCGCGCAAACGCATCTATACCCTGACACCCATCCGCCCGCGATTCCGGGAGCGGCCGGCCGTCCTGGGCGGCCTCGTCAAGCCCACCACGCGCTCGCGCGCGTGAGCTCGAGTTGCATGATCAGACACGCGTGAGCACTCGGGACGACGCAACGGGGGGCTGGGTGGACATCTATACCGATGGCGCCTGCCGCGGCAATCCGGGGCCGGGCGGCTGGGCGGCTTTGCTCAGTTTTGCCGGCCGCGAGAAGGAGCTCGCCGGCGCGGAAGCGCTGACGACCAACAACCGCATGGAGCTGACGGCGGTCATTCGCGCGCTCGAGGCGCTGAAGCGCCCCGTGCGTGTGCGTGTGTACACCGACTCGGAGTATGTGCGGCGCGGTATCCTCGAATGGGTGCGCGCGTGGAAGGGGAGGGGTTGGCTCACAGCGGATCGCAAGCCCGTGAAGAACAAGGATCTGTGGGAGCGGCTCGATGAGCTGGCGGCCGGTCATTCCATCGAGTGGCACTGGGTGCCTGGCCACGCCGGCGTGCCCGGCAACGAGCGGGTCGATAGGCTTGCCAACGAGGCCATCGATGCGATGGCCTCTCACTAGCCGGAACAAAGGCTGCTAGACTTAAAGTCCATGCGACAGATCGTTCTCGATACCGAGACCACCGGTCTCGAGCCATCGCTCGGACACCGGATCATCGAGATCGGCTGCGTCGAGCTCCTCAACCGGCGGGTCACGGGGCGCACCTTCCACCGCTACTTGAATCCCGAGCGCGACATCGACCTCGGCGCCGAGGCGGTTCACGGCCTGCAGCGCGCGGACCTCGCCCGCCAGCCGCGGTTCACCGAGGTCGCAGAGGATCTGCTCGCCTTCATCGATGGATCGGAGCTCGTGATCCACAACGCCGAGTTCGATGTGGCCTTCCTCGATGCCGAGCTGCGGCGTGCCGGCCGCACCGTGCTCATGAGCGAGCTCTGCCGCGTTCTCGACACCCTGGTGCTCGCGCGCGAGATGCATCCGGGCCAGCGCAACAATCTCGATGCGCTCTGCAAGCGATACAACGTCGATAACTCGCGCCGGGAGCTGCACGGCGCACTGCTCGATGCGCGCATTCTGGCGGACGTCTATCTCGCGATGACCGGCGGCCAGGGCGCGCTGGCTCTCAGCGAGAGCGTCTCCGGCAGCATCCTCGGCGCGGGTCAGATCCGTGCTCTGGTACGGCCGCCGGCGCCGCTGCGGGTGGTTTCCGCGACCGAGCAGGAGCTGCGGGCCCACCGCGACATGTTGGCGCTCATCGCCAAATCGAGCGGCGGCCGCTGCCTCTGGCCCGCCGCCGGGGATGACCCGGTTGCCGAGGCGAATCGCGCCTGAGTCGGGAGGATATGTTTCACCTACGCAAGTGCCGTATCGGCATCGTCGGGCTGGGCTATGTCGGCCTGCCGCTCGCCGTGGAATTCGGCAAGCACTTCGACACTGTCGGCTTCGACATCAAGCCGCATCGCATCGCGGAGCTCGCGGGCGGCCGCGACAGCACGCTCGAGGTCTCGCGGGCGGAGCTCAAGGCGGCCTCGCGGCTTTCCTTCAGCACGGAGCTCGCGAGCCTCAAGCGCTGCCACGTGCTCATCGTGACGGTGCCGACGCCGATCGATGAGTACAAGCGGCCGGACCTCACGCCGCTCGTGAAGGCGAGCGAGACGGTCGGCAAGGCGCTCACCAAAGGCGCGGTGGTCGTTTACGAGTCCACGGTGTATCCCGGATGCACCGAGGAAGTGTGTGTTCCGATCCTCGAGAGAGAGTCGGGCCTCAAGCTCAATCGCGACTTCTTCGTCGGCTACAGCCCCGAGCGCATCAACCCCGGCGACAAGGAGCACCGGCTGACGACCATCAGAAAGGTGACCTCAGGCTCGACACCCGGGTCCGCGGAGTTCATCGACAAGCTCTACGGGGCCATCATCACCGCGGGCACGCACAGGGCCTCCAGTATCAAGGTAGCCGAGGCCGCCAAGGTCATCGAGAACACCCAGCGCGACGTCAATATCGCGCTCATCAACGAGCTGGCGCTGATCTTCAACCGCCTCGGGCTCGATACCGAGGAGGTGTTGAACGCCGCCGGCACCAAGTGGAACTTCCTGCCCTTCCGGCCGGGCCTCGTGGGCGGCCACTGCATCGGGGTGGATCCTTACTACCTCACGCACAAGGCGCAATCGATCGGCTATCACCCGGAAATGATCCTCGCCGGGCGGCGGCTCAATGACAACATGGCGCTGTACGTCGCCGGGGAGATCATCAGGCTGATGACCGACAAGCGCATCCACATCAAGGGTGCGCGCACGCTGGTGCTCGGCATGACGTTCAAGGAGAACTGCCCCGACATCCGCAACTCCAAGGTGATCGATGTGGTGCGGGAACTGGCCAAGTACGGGGCGAAGGTCGACATCTACGATCCGTGGGCCGACGGGCAGGAGTGCCGTCACGAGTACGGAGTGCGACCGATCAGGACGCTGACACCCAGAAGCTACGATGCCGCCGTGGTGGCCGTGGCGCACCGGGAGTTCCGCGACCTGGGCGCCGAGGGCGTACGTCGCCTCTGCAGGAAGAACCACGTCCTCTACGACATCAAGCACGTCTTCCGCGCTTCGGAGGTCGACGGTCGGCTATGAAGATCCTCCTGACTGGCGGGGCCGGATTCATCGGCTATCACACGACGCTGAATCTGCTGGCCCGCGGGCACGAGGTCGTCGGGCTCGACAACCTGAACGAGTACTACGATGTCACCCTCAAGGAGGCGCGGCTCGACCGGCTGCGCCGGCAGGCGGGATTCCGCTTCGTGAGGCTCGATCTGGCCGACGATGGCGGCATGAAGGAGCTCTTCGCGCGTGAGAAGTTCCAGCGCGTCGTGCATCTCGGCGCCCAGGCCGGCGTGCGGTACTCGCTCCAGAACCCGCACAGCTACGTGCACAGCAACGTCACGGGCACGCTGAACGTGCTCGAGGGCTGCCGGCACAACGGCGTCGAGCATCTGGTGTACGCCTCGACCAGCTCCGTTTATGGCGCCAACACCAACATGCCGTTCTCGCCCCATCGGATCGCGGATCATCCGCTGACGATCTATGCCGCCACCAAGCGCTCGAACGAGCTCATGGCGCATACCTACTCCTCGCTCTTTGGCCTGCCCACCACGGGACTGCGCTTCTTCACCGTGTACGGCCCCTGGGGCCGTCCCGACATGGCGCTCTTTCTCTTCACGCGCAACATTCTCGAGGGCAAGCCGATTGACGTGTTCAACAACGGCCATCATCGCCGGGACTTCACCTACGTCGAGGATATCGCCGAGGGCGTGGCGCGCTCCTGCGAGCAGGTGGCGCAGCCTTCGCCCGCCTGGGACAGCAACGCGCCCGATCCGGCTTCGAGCCGGGTCCCCTTCCGGATCTACAACATCGGCAATCACCAGCCGGTCGAGCTCATGCGCTATATCGAGGTGATCGAGGATTGCCTCGGCCGCAAGGCGCAGAAGAACTTCCTGCCGTTGCAGCCCGGCGATGTACCGGAGACCTTCGCCGATATCGAGGATCTCGCGCGGGATGTCGGCTACCGGCCCGCAACGCCGATCGAGGTCGGCGTGCGGCGCTTCGTCGATTGGTTTTGCGAGTATTACGGGTACAAGGCCGGCTGAGGAGTCATCTGGGCTAAAATGGCGGTTTCACCACCGCAGGTACGCCCGTGACGCGACAGCCGCCCCCGCCCGCCATGAAGGTTCCGCTGCTGGATCTTACGCAGCAGTACGAGAAGATTGCGGCCGAGGTGCAGTCGGTCATCGAGCGGGTGTGCGAGAGTCAGCAGTTCATCCTGGGCGCGCACGTGCGGGAGCTCGAGCTCAGCCTGGCCCGTTACACCCGCTGTCAGCACGGCCTGGGGGTCTCCTCCGGGACCGATGCGCTGCTCCTGGCGCTGATGGCGCTCGGGATCGGGCACGGGGACGAGGTCATCACCGCCTCCTTCACCTTCTTTGCCACTGCCGGGACCATCGCGCGGCTCGGCGCGCGGCCGATCTTCTGCGACATCGATCCCGAGACTTTCAACCTTTCGCCGGCGCGCCTCGAGGAGTTCGTCTCGCGCGAGTGCGAGGTCCGCGCCGCGGGCGGCGTCAGGCAGCTGATTCACCGCAAGACCGGCGGGCGGATCAAAGCGATCATGCCCGTGCACCTCTACGGCCAGGTCTGCGACATGGATCCGCTCATGAGCATCGCGAGCCGCCTGGGGCTGCACGTCATCGAGGATGCGGCGCAGGCGATCGGTGCCGAGGACGAGACCGGGCGGATGGCGGGCAGCGTCGGGCACATCGGCTGTTTCTCGTTTTTTCCCACGAAGAATCTGGGCGCTTTCGGCGATGCGGGCCTCTGCACCACCAATGACCCGGCGCTCGCAGAGCGCATGCGGATACTGCGTGTGCACGGCGGGGAGCCCAAGTACCACCACAGCCTCATCGGGGGCAATTTCCGGCTGGATGAGATCCAGGCAGCCGTACTCAACGTGAAGCTCAAATATCTCGACCGCTGGATGGAGGCGAGGGATGCCCATGCCCGGCAATACACGCAGCTCCTGCAGGCAAAGGTTGCCGACCGGGGTGTCGTGACACCCGTGCAGCGCCGGCGCGGCCGTCACGTCTGGAATCAATACGTCATCCGCGTGCCGCGGCGGGACGAGCTGCGCCAGCATCTGGCGGCGGCGGGCGTCGGGACGGAGATCTACTATCCGATTCCGCTGCACCTGCAGCAGTGCTTTGCCTACCTCGGCCACCGCCCCGGAGACCTGCCCGAGACCGAGCGCGCCGCCCGCGAAGTGCTGGCGCTGCCGGTCTTCCCGGAGCTCTCGGCGGCGCAAATCGACTATGTGGCCGGTACAATCGAGCGCTTCTACGCCCCGGTAGGGGCCCCATCCCGGCAGCCCGCCTGAGGAGCTCCCCATGCCGAAGGCCCCAGGTCCCCGTACTCCGCTCTGGCAGGAGCTCGCTACCCATGCATCGCGACTGAACACTGTCGCAACGCACGAGCTCTTCGTGCGCGATCCCGGGCGCTTCGAGCGCTTCTCGCGCCAGGGCGTCGGAGTGCTGATGGACTTCTCGCGCCAGCATCTCGATGAGATGGTGCTGGGCAAGCTCATCGAGCTCGCCGAGGCGGTGGGCCTGAAGGACTATCGCGATGCCATGTGGCGGGGGGAAAAGATCAATTCCACCGAGGGGCGCGCCGTGCTGCACGTGGCGCTGCGCCAGCCGCCGGGGGCCAACATCGGCGGAGCCGATATCGCGCGGGTGGTGATGACCGAGCGCGACCACATGCTCACATTCGCGGAGAACGTGCGCGCGGGCCGCATAGTCGGCAGCTCCGGGAAGCCTTTCACGCGAGTGGTGAACATCGGGATCGGCGGCTCCGATCTCGGACCTGCGATGGCGGTCCAGGCGCTGCGGCCCTACACCCTCGATGCGCCCAAGTGCGATTTCGTCTCCAACATAGACGGCTGCCACCTCGAGGACATCCTGGAGAGCGCCGACCCGCGGGCGACCCTCTTCATCGTCTCCTCCAAGACCTTCACGACACTCGAGACCCTGACCAATGCGCACACCGCGCGCGCCTGGGTCAAGGAGAAACTGGGAGAGGAGGCGGTACGGGAGCATTTCGCAGCGGTATCGGTGAACCATCGGGCGATGGACGAGTTCGGCGTGCATCCCCAGTACCGCTTCAAGATGTGGGACTGGGTCGGCGGGCGCTACTCGCTCTGGTCATCGATCGGCGTCTCGCTCTCCATCGCCATCGGCAAGGAGCAGTTCCTGGCGCTGCTCGCCGGCGGCCATGAGATGGATGAGCATTTCCGCAAGACGCCCTGGGCGGACAACCTGCCCGCGCTCATGGGTCTGCTCGGAGTCTGGAACATCAACTTCCAAGGCTTGCCGACGCTCGCCGTGCTGCCGTACGACGATCGACTCAAACGCTTTCCAGCCTACCTGCAGCAGCTCGAGATGGAGAGCAACGGCAAGTCGGTGACCCTCGAGGGGCGGCGGGTCGAGTGGCAAACCGCGGCGGTGATCTGGGGCGAGCCGGGCAACAACGCGCAGCATTCCTTCTTCCAGCTCCTGCACCAGGGCACGCCACGGGCGGCGCTCGATTTCGTGCTGCCGGCACGCTCCTCCTGCGGCAACCAGCCGCAACAGGACCTCGCCATCGCGAGCTGTCTCGCGCAGGCCGAGGCCTTCATGAACGGGCAGTCGGCGGAGACGGTGCGGGCCGACCTCACGCAGCAGCAACTGCCGAAGGAGCGGATCGAGGAGCTGATTCCGCACAAGGTCCATCCGGGTTGCCGCCCGAGCACCCTGGTGGCGTTCCAGAAGCTCGATCCGCCGACCCTCGGCAAGATCATCGCGCTCTACGAGCACAAAGTGTTCACCCAAGGAGCCATCTGGAATGTGAACTCGTTCGATCAGTGGGGCGTGGAGCTCGGCAAGAGGCTCACCGATCAACTCGCGCCGGCGGTCAGGGACCCCTCGGGCGGGCATTCCGTGGCCCCGGGGGTGGGCAGGATCATCGCGAGACTCACCGAGTGGAAGCAGGGCGAGTGAGGCCTTGAGCACTTGAGCGCGATCTTTCAGCGGGGAATCGAGGAGCACCTGGCGTTGTTTCAGGAGCTCGGGCGGCTTGCCGCGGACATCGGCAGGGCGGGCGAGCTGATCGCCGCCGCCCTGCGGGGCGGGCGCAAGCTCATGTTGTGCGGCAACGGCGGCTCGGCCGCGGACAGCCAGCACATCGCCGCGGAGATGGCGGGGCGGTTCGTGAAGGATCGCCGGCCGCTCGCTGCGGTGGCCTTGTCGACCGACACTTCGACCATGACCTGCATCGCCAACGACTACACCTTCGATGAGGTGTTCTCACGGCAGGTGATGGGACTCGGCCAGCCCGGGGACTGCCTGCTCGCCATCTCGACCTCGGGCAACTCGCGGAACGTGATCCGGGCGGCAGAGGTCGCGCGTCCGGCAGGCATACGCGTGATCGGATTGTTGGGCCGAGATGGAGGGCTATTGAGGGGGCTGTGCGATGTGCCGCTCGTAGTGCCGAGTCAGACCACGGCGCGGATCCAGGAGGCGCACATATTTCTCGGACACACCCTGTGCGCTCTCGTCGAGGAGGCCTTGGGGCTGGCATGAGCGGCAGCAGGATTCCCAGCGCGCGCGCGGCGGAGGCCGGGACGGGACCTGATCTCAAGGCGCGCCTGCGCCGGGCACGCGTGCTGGTCGTGGGCGATGCGATGCTCGACCGGTACCTCTTTGGCGAGGTGGAGAGGATCTCGCCGGAAGCACCCGTGCCCGTGGTGCGGGTAACCCGCGAGGAGCATCGGGTGGGTGGCGCGGCCAATGTGGCATTGAACGTCAAAGCGCTCGGGCCCGTGGTAACACTGATTACGGTCGTCGGGGAGGATGAGCCCGCGCGCAGACTCGAGGCACTCCTCAAGACCCATGCCGTGGAAGTCATCCTGGGAAGGGACCCGCAGCTCTTCACCTGTGTGAAGCTGCGCGTGATCGGGCGGGCGCAGCAGCTGGTGCGGGTGGATTTCGAGAATCAGCCGGATCACGAGGTTCTGGCCGACATGCTGTCGGATTTCGCGCGAGTGCTACCGCAGTGCGAAGCCGTACTCTTCTCCGACTACGGCAAAGGCGGGCTCACGCACATTCCGCGGATGATCGAGCTCGCCCGCGCGGCGGGCAAGCCGGTGCTGGTCGACCCCAAGGGCGATGACTACCGCCGCTACGAGGGGGCTACCGTGATCACGCCCAATCGGGCGGAGCTCGCGCAGGTGATCGGAACCTGGAAAACCGAGGCGCAGCTCGAGGAGCGCGTGCAGCGGCTGCGGGAGCAGACTCGGCTCGATGGCGTACTGCTGACGAGAAGCGAAGAGGGCATGTCGCTCTTCGATGCATCCGGACACCTGCAGGTGCCGGCGCAGGCGCGCGAGGTATTCGATGTGACGGGCGCGGGGGATACCGTGATTGCGACACTCGCCGCGATGCTCGCCTGCGGAATGAGCTTGCGCGAGGCGATGCCCATCGCCAACCGGGCGGGCGGGATCGTCGTCGGCAAGTTTGGCACGGCAACGGTGAGCTACGAGGAGCTGTTCGGTTGAGAGTCGTCGTGACCGGCGCCGCCGGGATGGTGGGCAGCAATCTGGTGCATGGACTCAACGCGATCGGCATCGATGACGTGATCGCCGTCGATGACCTCACCGAGAGCGCGAAATTCCGCAACCTTCTCGGCGCGCGCCTCAGCGATTACTTCGACCGCAATGGGTTCTACGATCGCCTCGCCCTGGGTGAGCTCGGGCGCATCGATGCCGTCTTCCACCAGGGGGCTTGCTCCGACACGATGGAGCACGACGGGCGCTACATGCTCGAGACGAATTACCGCTGCTCGAAGGATCTACTCGACATCTGTCAGAGCCAGGGGACGCGGCTTTTCTACGCATCCTCCGCGGCCACATACGGCGACAGCGCGGTGTTCCGCGAGGCGGCGGAGCACGAGCGGCCGCTCAACGTTTACGGGTATTCCAAGCTGCTCTTCGACAACATCGTGCGCCGCATGCTGCCGACCGCCCGCTTCCAAGTCGCGGGCTTCCGCTATTTCAATGTCTACGGGCCGCGCGAGCAGCACAAGGGGCGGATGGCCTCCGTGGCCTGCCACCATTTCGGCCAGCTTCGCGATACCGGCAGAGTGAAACTGTTCGGCGAGTACGGCGGCTATGCTCCCGGCCAGCAGACACGCGATTTCGTGTTCGTGGACGATGTCGTCGCGGTGAATTTGTGGTTCCTGCAGCATCCGGAGCGCAGCGGTATCTTCAATGTCGGTACCGGCCGTGCGCAGCCCTTCAACGATGTGGCGCACGCCACGATCAATTCATCACGGGCGCTGCGCCGTGAGGCGCCGCTCAGCCTCGAGCAGCAGGTTTCACGGGGTCTGATCGAGTACGAGCCCTTCCCGCAGGCGCTCGTTGGCAAGTATCAATGCCGCACGGAGGCAGACTTGACTGCGCTTCGAGCGTCCGGCTGCGACATACAGTTTGCCGACGTTGCGACGGGAGTGCGTCGCTACGCGGAATGGCTGAACACGGCTCCTTCCACGATGGCCTGAGCGAGCCCGATGTCCGATCTTCCCGCCGCGCTCAGCCGCAAGCTCGTCCCGCCGTTGGAGGTTCACCGTTGGAAGTGGCCGCGCCCGCTCGTGTTCACCAACGGCGTGTTCGACATTCTCCACCGCGGACACGTCGTGTATCTCGCTGCCGCGCGCGAGCTCGGCGCGGCGCTGCTGGTTGCCGTCAACAGCGACTCCTCGGCGAGACAGCTGGGCAAGGGACCGGCGCGCCCGTTGAATGCTGAGCGCGACAGGCTGGCCGTAGTGGCTGCGCTGGAGAGCGTATCGTTCGTGACTTCCTTCGGCGAGCCGACGCCATGCGAACTGCTGAAGCACTGCCGGCCGGACGTCTATGTCAAGGGCGGTGACTACGACATGGAGACGCTGGAGGAGACCCGGATCGTGCGAGGCTGGGGCGGCCGATCGGTTGCGATTCCGTTCGTCGGCGGCTATTCGACCACTGATCTCGTGGGGCGCATACGCGGCGGCTCATGAGGCGCAAGGCAGCGTTCATCGACCGGGACGGCGTGCTCAACGAGGAGCGCGCCTTCGTTCACCGCTTCGAGGATTTTGCCTTCGTGCCCGGTGCGATCGAGGCGCTGCAGGCGTTGAAGGCCGGAGGTTATCTGCTCGTGGTGGTGACCAACCAGTCAGGCATCGCTCGCGGCCTCTATTCCGAGGCGGACTATCAGGCGCTCACCGATCGCATGCGGGCACAACTCGAGGCACAGGGAGCGGCGCTCGATTCGATCGAGTACTGTCCGCACCTGCCCGATGCGCCGGTGGTCCGCTATCGCATCGAATGCGATTGCCGCAAGCCGAAGCCCGGCATGCTCGAGCGGGCCATCAAGGCGCTCGATATCGACCCCCGCGCTTCCTTTCTCGTCGGCGACCGGCTCTCGGATCTCGAGGCTGGCCGTGCGATCGGAATCGGGCGCTGCTTCCTGGTCCGGACGGGGTATCCGCTGCCCGAGGCGGCGGAGGCACGCGCCGATGGCGTTTACGACGACCTGCTCGGCTGCGCAAAAGCCGTATTGTCCGTGCGGTAATCTTCGGGCCGTCCGGCATCCGCGGGCAGCCTGGGGATTCGTGCAGCATACCCAGGACGCAGTCGGGCATAATAGTGGCAAGCTCCAGCTGCAGATCATCAGAGGAATCAAGTACTTGAAAGGTATCGTTCTGGCCGGTGGCGCGGGTACCCGGCTGCACCCCGTAACCCTCAGCATCAGCAAGCAGCTCCTGCCGATCTACGACAAGCCAATGGTCTACTATCCCTTGGCAGCACTGATGCTGGCGGGCATCCGGGACATTCTGCTCATCTCCACCCCGGAGGATCTGCCGCTCTTTCGGCGGCTGCTCGGCGATGGCGCCAAGTGGGGAATCTCGCTTTCCTATGCGGAGCAGCCGCGGCCGGAAGGTCTGGCCCAGGCGTTCATCATCGGCCGCCGGTTCGTCGGCAATGAGCGCGTCGCCCTCGTACTCGGGGACAACATTTTCTATGGCCAGGGTCTGCCGGAGCAGCTCGAGGCGGCAGCGCAGCGCGGCGAGGGCGCGACGGTATTCGCCTACCGCGTGAGGGACCCCGAGCGGTATGGAGTCGTGCAGTTCGACGAGGCGGGACGGGCCCTCGACATCGAGGAGAAGCCCAAAAATCCCCAGTCGCACTTTGCGGTGACGGGACTCTATTTCTACGACAACCAGGTGCTCGACGTCGCGGCTGCTCTGAAGCCCTCCGCGCGCGGGGAGCTCGAGATCACCGATGTCAATCGGCGGTACCTCGAGCGTGGTGCGCTGCGGGTGGAGCAGTTGGGCAGAGGAGTGGCCTGGCTGGATACGGGCACCCATGAGTCGCTGCTGCAGGCGTCCATGTTCATCGAGGCCATCGAGACCCGGCAGGGTCTGAAGGTGTGCTGCCCGGAGGAGATCGCCTACCGCAAGCGCTACATCACGGCCGATCAGCTCGAGTCGCTCGCGCGGCCGCTCGCCAAGACCGGGTACGGGATCTACCTCCTCGAGATCCTGAAAGGGCAGGCCTGAGATGGAGTTCGTGCCAACCGACATTCCCGAGGTGGTGCTGATCCGGCCAAAGGTTTTCGGTGATGCGCGCGGCTACTTCATGGAGTCCTGGGAGGAGCGCAAGTTCGTCGCCGCCGGCCTCGACCTGAAGTTCGTGCAGGACAACCACAGCCACTCCGCCCGGCACATTCTGCGCGGGCTGCACTATCAGATAAAGCAGCCGCAGGGAAAGCTGGTGCGCGTAGTGACCGGTACCGTCTATGACGTCGCGGTGGATATCCGGCGCGGCTCGCGCACCTTCGGCAAGTGGGTGGGCGTGGAGCTCTCGGCGGAGAACCACCACATGCTGTGGGTGCCACCCGGGTTCGCGCACGGCTATCTCGTGCTGAGCGACTACGCGGACTTCCTCTACAAGGTCACCGATTTCTGGGCGCCCCCCCATGAGCGGGCAATCCGCTGGAATGATGGCGACATCGGCGTGAAGTGGCCGCTGCCGGCGGGTGCCGAGCCCGTTCTCTCGGGCAAGGATGCCGCCGCGCCCGGATTTCGCGACGCCGAGGTCTACCCTTGAAAGTGCTGATTACCGGGGCAGGCGGTCAGGTGGGCCGCATGCTCATCGAGACGCGGCCGCCCAACGCCGAGGTATTCGCCTGCACGCATGCGGATCTCGACATTGCTGCGGTCGATGCGGTGCGTGACTATGTCGGACGTCACCGGCCGGACACGATCATCAATGCTGCCGCCTACACGGCGGTTGACAAGGCCGAATCGGAAGCGGACGCCGCCCAGCGGATCAATTCAGAGGGTCCGAGGTATCTGGCTGCGGCAGCCGGGGCCGTCGGAGCGCGCCTGATTCACATTTCGACGGACTTCGTGTTCGACGGTACCGCATCCTCGCCTTACCTCCCGGATTCGAGCACGAATCCGCTCAGCGTTTACGGCAGAACCAAGCGTGACGGCGAGCTTGCCGTTCGCGAGCTGCTGCCGCAGCGGTCGGCCATCGTGCGCACCGCGTGGGTGTATGCAGCCATCGGAGCCAACTTCTTGCGCACGATGCTGCGCATCATGCGGGCGACCGGCGCGGTGAGAGTGGTGGCCGACCAGGTGGGTACCCCGACTGCGGCACGTCCCTTCGCCGAGGCACTCTGGAGGATCGCCGCGAGCCCGGAGATCTCGGGCATCCACCACTGGACCGATGCCGGAGTGGCGAGCTGGTATGACTTTGCCGTCGCGATCGCGGAGGAAGGGATCGTGCTCGGGCTGCTACCCGCCGGGATCGCCGTCACACCAATCACGACTGGCGACTACCCGACGCCCGCACGCCGCCCCTCCTACAGCGTGCTCGACAAACGCTCACTCGCCTCCTACGGCCTTTCTCCCGTCCACTGGCGTAAGCGCTTGCGCAGCGTCCTGAAAGAGATTCCCGGTGTCTAGGCTGCTCATCACCGGCGGCGCCGGCTTCATCGGCGCGAACTTCGTGCACTACTGGTTGCACGCCCATCCCGGCGAGCGCGTGGTGGTACTCGATGCGCTGACCTATGCCGGCAATCTAGCGAATCTCGAGCCGGTCAAGGGACGTCCCGAGCTCAGGTTCGTCCAGGACAACATCGCCAATACCTCGCTCGTCGAGCGCCTGCTGCGCGAGGAGGGGATCGATACCATAGTGCACTTCGCCGCCGAGTCGCACGTGGATCGCTCCATCCACGGACCTGACGCCTTCATCGAAACCAACGTGCAGGGCACCCACTCGATGCTGAAGGCCGCGCGCAAGGTCTGGTTGGAGGAAAAGACGGCCGCGGCACACAGGTTCCACCATGTGTCGACGGACGAGGTCTACGGCTCTCTCGCCCCGGATGACCCCGCATTCCATGAGCGCACCCCGTACGCACCGAACTCGCCTTACTCGGCGAGCAAGGCGGCTTCCGACCACCTGGTCCGGGCGTATCACCATACCTATGGGCTTCAGGTCACGACCAGCAACTGTTCGAACAACTACGGTCCGTTCCATTTTCCCGAGAAGCTGATCCCGTTGATGATAGTCAACCTGCTGCACGGGCGGCCGCTGCCGATCTACGGCGATGGACGCAACGTCAGGGACTGGCTGTACGTGAACGATCACTGCCGCGGCATCGACCTCATCCTGAAGAAGGGCAGACCCGGTGAGGTCTACAACATCGGCGGCGGCTCTGAAAGTGAGAACCTGAAGCTAGTCGAGACCTTGTGTGCCGTGGCCGATGAGGCTTTCGGAGCCCGAGAGGACCTCTGCTCCCGCTTCCCGGGTTGCCCGGCGGCGCGCGGCGGCAAGTCTGCGAGTCTCATGCAGTTCGTGAAGGACCGCCCCGGGCACGATCGGCGCTATGCCATCGATTGCGGCAAGATCGAGCGCGAGCTGGGGTATCGCGCGCAAGTAACTCTGGCCGCGGGCTTGCGGAGCACATTCGACTGGTATGTCGGGAATGATTGGTGGTGGCGCGCCGTCATGGACGGCAGTTATCAGCACTGGATCGAGACGCACTACAAATAGACGCGCCGACACGGGGCATCAATTCGGCGTGTATACCCACAAATCATTCAGCAGAACGCAGCACGCCGCCTGGTCGCTCCGGTCGCCTCCGAACAACCAGAGATTGCCGGCCGAGTCCGCCCAGCCAACAGCAGACTCGCGCGCGCTCGGGAGGTTCGTTGGCGCCGAAACCCCGAGCTGTCCGTACGATCCGGTTCCATTCGTCGAAGCGGTTCCGCTCCACCAGGTCCATGTCAGCGCATTCGGGTCTAATTCCCAAAGGTCGTTGAGCCCAGCAAAGCCTCCGGGCGACCCATATGTGCTTCCTCCGAAGAGCCACAGGTTTCCGGCAGGATCCCGCCATCCCGCCGCAGCGGCGCGCGATCTCGGCAGATTGCTCGTCGACGGTATCCCCGGGGACCCGTAGGAGCCCGGATCGTCGGGCTGACTCGATCCGCCCACCAATGTCCATACGCCCTGACTCGGAACATATTTCCACAGATCGTTCAACCAGTGGGAGTTCGCCTCTCCCCCGAAGAGCCAGAAATTCCCTGCGGCGTCGACCCAGGACGTAGCCCTCAGTCTCGGGGTTGGCCCGGCAGGCGGGTTCATGTTCATCCACATTCCGGTTGCGGGCGTGAACTCCCACAGATCGTTGGAAAGCTGAAAGACCTGCGAGGCGGGTGGGCCGACGTACTCGTACCCTCCAAACAGCCACAGGTTGCCCGAAGAGTCGGTCCAGGAGCTGCCGTATGCCCCCGCTCCAGGAGTCACTGCGGATGAGGCGATGCCGGGAGTGCCATAGACGGCGCTGCCATCCGGTCCGCTGGGGCCTGCCACCCAGGTCCATAATCCAGTAGTCGGATTGAATTCCCACAGGTCGTTTGCCGTCGTGTTGGGCGGCCATGCCGGAGCGTTGGGAAAAAGGATGAAGCCGCCGAAGAGCCACAGGTTGCCAGCCGGGTCGGTCCAGGTAACGGCGTCGGTCCTCGGCTCCGGCAGATTCGTGGACGCGGGTACGCCGCGGGTTCCGTACACGCCATACACGTTGCCCGCATCCGGGCCGCTGACCCAGGTCCAGAGTCCTGTATGGGGATCGTACTTCCACATATCGTTCATGACGTATGCGCCGGCAGGGCCCGGTAGGAGGTAAGCAGCGCCCCCGAAGAGCCATAGGCTGCCGTCAAGGCCGGTCCACGCGGCAGCCCGGTTGCGTGCTCCGGGAACGTTGCCGGCATCGGCCGCGCCCTGCGACCCATAAACTCCCGGCACATCCGCGCTGCTCGACCCGCCGACCCAAGTCCAGTCGCCGGCACTCGCCGAGTAGACGACTGCGCACCCGACGGAGACATTCGAGACGTTGGACGAGCCTACCGTCCCGGCCCCTTGAGCGACCGTGCAGTTCCGGCCGCTCGGCTGTTGTCCGACTGTCACCTCGTATGAGGCGCCGGATGGGACAGCGGTGGCAAAGGTAAATGGTCCGTTGGAATTTACCCACGCGACATCGGCCGCATTGTCGAGCAGCTCGAGGTTCGTGCCTTGCGGCAATCCCGATACTGTGCCTCCGATCGTGTAGCTGTCGGGAGTGCATGCCACGGCAACATTCGTGATGTTCGACGAACCGACTGTGCCCGCTGCATTGGCCAGCGTGCAGGTCTGCCCAGCGGGCGCGGTGCCGATCGCAACACTGTAAGCCGTCCCCGCGCCCAATTTCTGCGCGAAGGTGAACGGCCCGTTGGCTGTGACGATAAGGCGGTCGGAGCCGCTATCGGTCAGAGTGATCGTCCTGCCGGGAATCAGGCCGGTGGCGGTTCCGCCGATCGAATAGACCGACGCACGGGTACCGCTTGTGCCGTCCCCGCCACCACCGCACGAGCTGAGCACGCCGCTCAGTGCAGCAAGAGCGATAATAAAAAGGCTTCGCGACGTTCCTATCGTCCTGTCCACGCGATTTCTCTCAAGGGCGGCTGCCTTCTCCATGCCCGACGAGTGCCGCAATCAGCGCCCGAGTAGCGGGAGCTCGACGGTCGGAAGATCTTACTGGACGTGCTCGGTCCTGGCGAGTGGGGCTCGCGGGTCCGACTGAATGGGCGGCAGGCCGACAGATCAGGGCGTCCAAAGGGGTAGCCGATCGGCCACCGGCATCCGGCGCGAAACATTCCGGCCCCGATTCCGCTCCAAAGCGGCACCTGTCCCGCTACAATTCCCGTTTCGCATGGGCGCGCCTGGGGGCGGCCGGGCCTGGAGAATCCGGCGGACAGCCGGACGAGGGCTCGGGCGTGCGCCGTTTCGTGCACTGGAGACAAAAGGTTGCTAATGCGCTTGATGCGACTTCCTTTGCGGCCGCTAGCCGGCCTACTGCTCGCCTCCTTGGGTCTCTGGCTCCTGGCCGGCTCTGTGTATGCTCAGACGAGCTCGCTCGGCGGGGGCGGGGCCACCGATCTCTTTCAGGGCCTGAGCTCGGAGGAGCAGCAGGCGATTCTGGGGCGCCTGGGCGCGGGCAACCTCGGTGGCGGCACCAGCAACCTGAACCAGCTCCCCGGCCAGCTGGGTCCATCGGGGACCCTCAACTCGGCACAGATGCAGGAACTGCAGCAGGAGATGGCGGTGCGGCGCCGGCGGGCGGAAGAGGAGAAACAGCCGCTCATCGCCGTTCTGAAAGGTGGCGACTGGGTCATCGTGCAGATCGGCTACCAGCTGCCCCCCACCGTCGTCAACGAGTCGGCGCAGGCACTGCAACGCCTCTATGCCACACAAGGAGGCGCGCCTTCCAGCCAGAGCCTGCAGGCGCTTCAGGCCCTTCAGGGCAGCACTTCCGGCAATGCTTCTGCGCTCGCGCAGGCAGAGGCCAACGCTACGCCAGCCTCGCAATTGACGACGGATGAGAGACAGAAGCTCGGGACCATCATCAAAGCCATCCGGTCCCGCAACCCCTACCAGCTGACTCCGGATGGCGTGCTGACGCTGCCCGGATTTGCGCCCATCCCACTGCTCGGCCTGACGGAGCAGCAGGCGACCTTGCGCCTGCAGGTCGTGCCGGAATTTCAGAACGTTCAGGTCAGATTGACTCTGCTGCCCCTAAAGAAGACCGGGGAACAGGCGCTGAAGCCCTTCGGCTACGACCTGTTCGCCGAGTATCCGGCAACCTTCGAGCCGCTGACCAGCGTGCCCGTGCCGTCCAACTACATCATCGGCCCGGGCGACACGCTCGATGTGGTGCTCTACGGGAACCAGAACCATGCCTATCAGATGGTGGTCGGCCGGGACGGGCGCATCAGCTTTCCGCAGCTCGGGCCGATCGACGTCGGCGGGCAGCTCTTCAGCGTGGTGCAATCGCAGATCGAGTCGCGTGTCGCCCATCAGATGATCGGCGTGCGCGCCAGCGTCACGATGGCGCAGACTCGGTCCATCCAAGTCTTCGTAATGGGTGATGCGTTTGATCCGGGATCGTACACCATCAGCGGATTGGGAACCGTCACCTCCGCGCTGTACGCGGCAGGCGGGATCCGAAAAACGGGATCCATGCGCGACATCGAGCTGAAGCGCAATGGGGTCACTGTCAGAAAGTTGGACCTGTATGACCTTCTGATCCATGGCAGCACGGCCGATGACGTCAAACTGCTGCAGGGCGATGCGGTGTTGGTGCGGCCTGTGGGTGCGACCGTCGGTGTCGATGGTGAGGTGGAAAGGCCGGCGATCTACGAGATCAAGAAAGAGACGACACCGGCCGAGATGATCGCGCTCGCGGGAGGCCTCGCCCCCGAAGCGGATACCTCTAAGGCCACGCTGACGCGGATCATGCCTAACGGAGAGCGCGTGGTCCTGCCGCTCGACCTGACCGCGGGCGCCACAGAGGGACTGCGGAACGGCGATCTCATTCATGTGCCGCGACTGCGGCCCACGCTGGATGCGGCGGTGCAGCTGCAGGGGCATGTCTACACGGGCGGCGCGTTCTTCTACCGGCCGGGCATGCGCCTCACCGACGTCATCCGCTCCGTGGATGACCTGAAGCCGAGCGCCGACCTCCACTATGTGCTCATTCGCCGGGAGTTGCAGCCCGACCGGCATGTCGTCGCCCTGTCAGTGGATCTCGCCGCCGCATTGGCGGCTCCCGGCTCGAGTGCGGACGTGCCGCTCATGCCCCGGGACCAGATCACCGTCTTTGATCTGTCGTCCAGCCGTGACCGCATCATTCAGCCCATCCTGGACGATCTTCGCACCGAATCGACCGCCAAGCAGCCCGAGCAGGTGGTAACCGTGCAGGGGCGGGTCAATGTACCGGGGCAGTACCCGCTCGAGCCGGGTATGACCGTGGCTGATCTCGTCCGCGCCGGCGGCGGTCTGGCCGATGCGGCTTATGCAGGCAAGGCCGAGCTCACGCGCTATGTGGTCGGCGAGAGCGGCACGCGCCGGACCGAGCTGATGTCGATCGACCTCGGTGGTGCCTTGAACGGCAACGCGGCGGACAACCTAAAGCTCGAGCCCTATGACGTCCTCAGCGTCAAGGAAGTCTCGCAGTGGGCAAACCAGGAGAGCGTCACGCTGCGGGGTGAAGTTCGCTTTCCGGGGACTTACACGATCAAGCCGGGTGAGACCCTGAAATCGGTGATCGAGCGGGCGGGTGGGCTCACCCGATACGCCTTTCCGCAGGGCTCGGTGTTCACGAGAGTGGAGCTCAAGCAGCGCGAGCAGGAGCAGATGGATCAGCTCGCGCAGCGCATGAAGGTGGAGCTCGGGGTGTTGGCCTTGCGAGCCGTCGCGACGACGGCTGGAGGCAGCGGCGGCAATGCCGCAGACGCGCTCATCGTCGGGCGTTCGTTGTTGCAACAGCTGCAGGGCGAGAAGGCCATCGGGCGGCTCGTGATCAATCTGCGCCGGATCATTCGTGAGCCGGCGGATTCGCCCTACGATGTCGTGCTGCGCAGCGGCGATGAGCTGATCGTGCCCAAGTTCGAGCAGGAGGTGACCGTGATCGGCGAGGCCCAAGATCCGACCTCGCACCTCTACAACCCGAATCTGTCCCGGGACGATTACATCCGCCTGAGCGGCGGCTTCACCGCACAGGCGGACGCGAAGCGCGTCTACGTCGTGCGCGCCGATGGCAGCGTGGTTGCCAACGAGGGCAGCCGCTGGTTCAACCGCGGCTCGAATGTCGAGATCGAGCCCGGCGATACCATCGTGGTCCCGATAAACGCCGAGCAGATGTTGCCCCTGCCTTTCTGGCAGGCGGTCACCGGAATCATGTACAACGTGGCCATCGCCGCGGCGGCGGTCCACGCCCTATAGGGATTCGACTCACATGTCCAGAAGAGCACTCATCACCGGCGTAACCGGTCAGGATGGCGCGTATCTCGCGGAATTGCTTCTCGGGAAGGGATATGAGGTGCACGGCATCAAGCGCCGGGCATCTTCGTTCAACACCGACCGGATCGATCATCTTTACCAGGATCCGCACGAGCGCGACGTGCATCTGCACCTGCACTACGGCGATCTCACCGACGCAACGAACCTGATCCGGATCGTGCAGCAGGTCCAGCCCGATGAAATCTACAATCTCGCCGCACAGAGCCATGTGGCCGTCTCATTCGAGACGCCGGAGTACACTGCGAACGCGGATGCGCTCGGCACGCTGAGGCTGCTCGAGGCGATTCGCATCCTGGGTATGGAGAGGAAGACTCGCTTCTATCAGGCGTCCACTTCGGAGATGTTCGGCAAAGTGCAGGAGATTCCGCAGAAGGAGACCACGCCTTTCTATCCGCGCTCTCCTTATGCGGCCGCCAAGGTGTACGGGCATTGGATCACCGTCAACTATCGCGAGGCTTACCGCATGTTTGCCTGCAGCGGAATCCTTTTCAACCACGAGTCGCCGATTCGCGGCGAGACGTTCGTTACGCGCAAGATTACCCGCGGACTCGCTCGCATCCATCAGGGGCTCGATTCGTGTCTCTACCTGGGCAACCTGCATTCGATGCGTGACTGGGGCCATGCGCGTGATTACGTCCGGGCACAGTGGTTGATCCTGCAGCAGCCTGAGCCGGACGACTACGTCATCGCCACGGGCGAGCAGCACTCCGTTCGCGAATTCGTGACCCGCGCGGCGGCAGAGCTCGGCATGAACGTCGAGTGGCGCGGAGCGGGGCTGGATGAGCACGGCGTCGATCTGAACAGCGGCAGAACGATCGTAAAAGTGGATCGACGCTACTTTCGTCCGACGGAAGTGGAGACGTTGCTCGGCGATGCGACGAAGGCCCGCTTCAGGCTGGGTTGGAAGCCGGAGGTCAGCTTCGAGTCGCTGGTGAAAGAGATGATGGCTGCGGACCTCGATATCGCGCGGCGGGACGCGGCAATGGCCCGGGAAGGCTTCAAGACGTACCAATACAGAGAATGAGGGCGAGCTCGTCAATCTTCCTGGCCGGCCATCGTGGGCTGGTAGGCTCCGCGCTTCTCCGCCGGCTTCGCGCCGCCGGCTTCGGGAACCTGCTGCTGCGCGACAGGAGCTCGCTGGACCTCACCCGCCAGGACGAGGTGGAGAAGTTCTTTGCGGAGCATCGCCCCGAATACGTGCTCCTCGCCGCCGCGAAGGTGGGCGGTATACTGGCGAACAACACGTATCCGGCCGATTTCCTCCGGGATAACCTCGCCATTCAGACGAACGTCATCGACGCGGCGTACCGCCATGGCACCCGCAAACTGCTGTTTCTCGGGTCAAGCTGCGTATACCCGAAGCATGCGCCGCAGCCGTTGCGCGAGGACTACCTCCTCACGGGACCCCTGGAGCCGACCAACGAATGGTATGCAATCGCGAAAATCGCGGGCCTGAAGATGTGCCAGGCATATCGGCGGCAATATGGCTTCGATGTGATCGCCGCGATGCCGACGAATCTGTACGGGCCGGAGGACAACTTCAGCCTGGAGACCTCACACGTGCTGCCGGCTCTGATTCGCAAATTCCACGAGGCCAAGCAGGGCGGCGAGCGGGAAGTCGAGGTCTGGGGCACGGGTACGCCGAGGCGCGAGTTCCTCCATGTGGACGACCTGGCGGATGCGTGTCTGTTCCTGATGGAGCGATACGAGGACGAGAGATTGATCAACGTGGGCTGGGGAAGGGATATCACGATCAGAGAGCTTGCGGAGACGGTCGCACAGGTCGTGGGGTTCACGGGCTCTCTCCGCTTCGATACGTCGAAGCCGGACGGTACGCCCCGTAAGCAGCTCGATGTCGCGCGTCTGGCCGCTCTCGGCTGGACGCCGCGCATCGATCTGGAGGCCGGCATTAGATCGACATACTCCTGGTTTCTCGAGCACCGGGCCAGAGCAAGGTTGCGATGAGCGGACAGGACCGTTCGGTCAGCATCGTCATCGCCACCCGCAACGTGGCGGACAAGATAGAGAACTGCATTCTGAGCGCGCTCGCTCAGACGCACTCTGAGGTAGAGATCGTCGTCGTCGACGGGTGTTCCAACGACGGCACCGTGGAACTGCTGCAGAAATACTCCGACCGGGTGCGTTGGGTATCGGAGTCGGACGGAGGGGTCAATGAGGCGCAGTGGAAGGGAGCTCTTCGAGCGACCGGGGACTGGGTGCTGTTTCTGGGTGCCGACGATTATCTTGCGAGCCCACAGGCGCTGGAGCGCCTGTTTCGGGCCTGCCCGGCGGATCTGAGCGGTTACGACATACTCACCGGCCATGCGCTGTACGAGGACGGCAGACTGTACCGAAGCGACAGGCTGCACTTCATCCGCCTGAAGAACTGCCTCCACGGTCAAGGGGCGCTCTATCGGCGCGGTCTCTTCGACCAGAAGAAGTACGATCTCAGCTTGAGGATATATTACGACTACGAGTTCAACCTGTGGGCACTCTCCTCCGGTAAGCGCGTCTGGAACACGTCGGTTCTGCTCAGCGTCCTGGGATGCGGTGGGCTATCCGACCGTCCGCGATGGCGAAACTACATCGAGGACATGCGGGTTCGGGCCCGCTATGTCAGGGGCCTGACCCTTTACGCCGCCAACCTGTTTGCCGCGATGCGTTACGCGCGTAAGGCCGTGCGCTTCTACCTGACCCGCGAACGGTGAGCCTTCCCGCACCCGGAGTTCGAGGCTGTCCCATGGCAAATTTGCGACGACTCCTGTCGGGCACTCGCGCTCTCATTCGAGAGTCGATGGAAACGGCCATGTCCCATCAGTTCCTGCCCGGCGTGCGGCATGACGATGATCTGTTCCTGGTGGAATTCCCCAAGTCCGGTGTCACCTGGCTGACGTTCCTGATGGCCAACGTTCATGCGCTCCTGACGCAGGATCGTCGAGCGGTGACCTTCTTCAACGTCAACGATTTCATTCCCGACGTGCAGTCCACGCCTTATGCCGGTGCGCCGGCGGCCGGAATGCCCGGTCATCGCTGCTTCAAGAGTCATGCGCCCTACCTTGCGCGCTACCGCAAGGTGATCTATCTGGTCCGGGACCCTCGTGACGTCATGGTCTCATACTGGACGTTCCTGCGAGGCCTGGGCAGCTGGGACGCGACGTTGGAGCAGCTCGTCACGCATCGGCGACACGGCATAGGCGCTTGGGTGGACCACGTCTCGGGCTGGCTCGACGGGATCGACGCCGCGGCATCATTCACCCTCATCCGCTACGAAGACCTGATCGCAGATACGCCCGGCGAGCTCGCGCGCCTGTATGGGCTGCTGGGGATGCCCGTCACGGAGGAGATCATCGTCACCGCGGTGGAGCGTTCCAGCATCGAAAGGATGCGGCAGCTCGAAGCCGAGTTCGCCGCGAGGCATCCCGCGTTGACCAAGCTGCAGTTCGTGCGACGGGATCGGGCCGGCGGGGCGCGCGAGCCGGTATCGCCGGCACTTCGTGAGCTGATCGAGAAGCGGGCAGGGGACCTCATGCAGCGACTCGGCTACGGCCTGGCGGGCGCGCCGCAACTGGCCGTGCCGAAACTCGTTTTCAAGTAATGAACCTGACGGAGCTCAAGTCCCGGATGGTTTCGGGATCGTTCTGGGCGATCGCCGGGGAGTTGGCGGCAGGAGGCGCTCGGGCACTCTCGTACGTAGTCTATGCAAAGCTCCTGTCCCCGACAGACTTCGGGCTCATCGGCTTCGCGCTGCTGATCGTCAACCTGTTCCCCATGGTCCTGGACAACAGTCTCGGACTGGCGCTGATGCGCTCTGCAGAGCAGGACGATCGGGTTCAGAGCACCACTTTCTACCTGAACGTCGCCCTGGCCCTGGTGGGAATCGCACTCCTGTGTCTGGTCTCGCCGTGGGCCGGGCAGTTCCTGCATGACTCGCGTATCGCGGTGGTCCTACCCGTCCTCAGCATACAGCTGCTCCTCAACTCGCTCTGCTCGGTGCACATGGCGAGCGCTCGGCGAAAGTTCGAATACCGGCGGCTTGCGCCGGTGAGACTGATCGCGAGCCTGTGCTCGTTGGCACTCGGCCTGCCGCTGGCGTTCATGGGCGCCGGTTTCTGGGCGCTCGTAGCAGCTTCCATCGGCGGCCCGCTCGGTCAGATGATCGCCGCGCATGTGTTGCTGAGATGGTGGCCGAAGTCGCGCTTCGATTGGCAGATCGCGAAGGCGATCTCTTCGTTCGCATCATGGGTCGCCATCGATATGGGCGTGACCTGGATGGTGATGTCCGGCGGTGGCTTCTTCCTGGCGTTCTATCTCGGCACGCATGACCTGGGCATGTTCCGACTGAGCGATCAGATCGATACCTACTGCCTGGGCACGGTGTTTACTCCGTTGATTCCAGTGCTGTATGGCAGCTTTTGCGAGGTATCCGCGCAACCTGGCGCGTCATGGCGCATATTCGAGCGCAGCACGGCGGTTCTGACCCCGATATCCCTGGCAGTCGCCGGAATCGTCATCATCGCCTCCTCGCCTGTCGAAGCGATGATCGGGGTCAGGTGGCATGGGGTGAGCGGCGTAATCATGCTGAATGCGGTCGCCGACGGTATCTCCTATGGTACGCTGGCCGTGCCCTCGCTGCTGAGGGCCCATGGGCTCGCCAAGGTGGTTGCGCTCCTGCGCGTCGGAACCGTGATCGGACAGGTGGCCGTCTACATGGCGGTCGCGCCGCGCGGATTGACCGCATTCCTCTACGGCAAGCTGGCGCTCGAAATCGCCATCTACATCGTCTCGTTCCTCATCCTGCGCAAGACGTTCGCCCGGCCCGTCCTCGGGATCATGAGACGGCAATTCTGGCAGGCGGCGCTGGTCGCGCTATGCTCCGCCGCCGGTGTGGTCGTGGCGCGGCACACTGCCGCGTTCGGCGCGGCAGCCGCTCTCGCGGCAGGAGTCCTGGCGTTCTGTGTTCCGGTCGGGGCGTTCCTCTTTGCGACGCAACGTCACGCAGTTGCGAGCGCCGTACATCGATGGGTGACAGCGAGATGAGAAGATGATCGAGACCATCAAGCACGAATCCCTGGTGCTGGCAATCATTCTGCGACGGTCATTCAAACGCGACGGGATCGAGTTCCTGACGCCCAGCAATTTCTCGCAGCAGCTCGGCTATATGAAAAGGCCGCCGGGCTATGTGATAGCTCCGCACGTTCACAACGCCGTCAAGCGCGAGGTGCACTACACCAAGGAAGTGCTGTTCATCAGGAGCGGGCGGCTGCGGGTCGACTTCTACGACGAGCAGAAGGCCTATCTCAAGAGCACACTCCTCGAGCAGGGCGATGTCATTCTGCTGGCTTATGGCGGCCATGGCTTCGAGATGCTCGAAGAGTGCGAGATAATCGAGGTCAAGCAGGGCCCGTATGCCGGGGAGGGTGACAAGGAGCGTTTCGAGCCGGTGCCGGCTGACCTGATCAGAATAGAACGTTGATGCCCATGAAGACGACCGAACCGATGACCGAGCCGATTCCAGTCAACACTCCGCTGCTCGACGGCAGAGAGCGGCAATACCTTCTCGAGTGCATCGATAGTGGCTGGATCTCTTCCGAAGGACCCTTCGTCGCGCGCTTCGAGGAGAGTCTCGCGAGAAGAGTCGGGCGCAAGTACGGCGTAGCGGTTGCCAATGGATCGATGGCCCTGGACGCCGCCGTTGCGGCGCTCGGCATCGGCGCGGGCGACGAGGTGATCGTTCCGACGTTCACGATCATTTCGTGCGCGGCTGCGGTGGTCCGCGCCGGGGCGCGCCCCGTGTTCGTTGACAGCGATCCTACGACCTGGAATGTCGATGTCGCGCAGATCGAGGCGCATATCACGCCACGGACTCGCGCCATCATGGTCGTCCACATATATGGCCTGCCAGCCGACATGGAGCCGATCATGCGGATGGCGCAGCGCCATCGCCTCGCCGTGATCGAGGACGCGGCGGAGATGCATGGCCAGACGTACCGCGGACGGCCCTGCGGCAGCTTCGGGGAACTGAGCACCTTCAGTTTCTATCCCAACAAGCACATAACGACCGGCGAAGGAGGGATGATCCTCACCGACGATGCGCAGCTCGCGGAGCGATGCCGGTCTTTGCGCAACCTTTGCTTCAAGCCGGAGCAGCGGTTCGTGCACGATGAGCTCGGTTGGAATCTGCGGATGACCAACCTGCAGGCCGCTCTCGGCCTCGCCCAGCTCGAGAGGCTGGATCAATTCGTCGAGCGCAAGCGGGCCATGGGGAAGCTATACACGAGCCTGCTGCAGGATGTCGAGCCCCTGGGCCTGCCTCTGCCGCGTACGGACTACGCGGACAACATATATTGGGTCTATGGTATCGTCCTCGACGAATCTGTCCCCTTCGATGCCAAGGAGGCGATGTCGCGGCTCGGCGCGCGGCGCATCGGTACCCGGCCTTTCTTCTGGCCGATGCACGAGCAGCCCATACTGCGCCAGCTCGGTTACTGCGGTGACGATCGCCACCCGGTGGCCGAGCGGCTCGCCCGGCGCGGATTCTACGTGCCGAGCGGACTCGCGCTCACCGAGGCACAGATCAGGCGATCCGCGCAGTGCGTCAGGGAAGTCGTGGCATGAGTGTGTTCGATCACTACGCGGCGTACTACGATCTCTTCTACGGCGGCAAAGACTACCGGTCGGAATCGCAATACATCATCGGTCAGTTGCGGCAATTCGCACCGCAGGCGCAGAGCCTCCTCGAGCTCGGATGCGGAACGGCGGCTCACGCGACGGAGCTCGTAAAGAGCGGCTACAACGTCATGGGCCTGGATATGAGTGAGCCCATGCTGCGCACCGCGCGCAAGCGGCGGGAAACACTTCCGGCGGAGCAGCGTGCGTGTCTGGAACTCGTGCATGGGGATGCGCGGTCAGTGCGCGTCGGCCGGGTGTTCGATGCCGTTGTAGCGCTGTTTCACGTGATGAGCTATCAGAGCTCGAATGATGATCTGCTGGCTGCAATGTCGACTGCGGCCGAGCATTTGTCCCCCCGGGGCACGTTCCTGTTCGATTTCTGGTACGGCCCGGCGGTGTTGAGCCAGCGACCGGAGACCCGTGTGCACGATCTGGAGAACGACGCGGTTCGCGTCACTCGCATTGCACGGCCTCATCTACGGGAGAACGCAAACACCGTCGACGTGAAGTTTACCGTGCTGGTGGAGGACAAGGCGACCCGCTCGATGCAGCGTCTGGAAGAGACGCACGTCATGCGCTACCTGTTCCTTCCGGAGATCGACTACCTGCTTGCGAGGACCGGCATGGAGCGGCTATGCGCCCGGGAGTGGATGTCCGACAGGGATCCGAGCCTCGCCTCCTGGAGCGGGTTCGTGGTCGCACGGAAGGTCGCGCGCGAGCGATAGGTCCGATGGATACGCGCACTTCGCGGTCCCCCGCCGGGTTCGAAGGCAAGGCCTTCGTACTCGCAGCGTTCTTCGACGGCAAGCCGACTGACGGAGGCGGGTACGTCCACAAGGTCGGTACTTTGCGGGTCCTGAGGCAGTTGCAGAGCCCGGAGCTGCAAATCGTAGTCATTTGCGGAAACCGTGAGGCGCTCGCTACGGTTGCGGCGCATGGGCTCAAAGGGGTCTTCCAGCCGAGGAAAGGGCTACGGCAGTGGCTGGGTGAGCTATCGGCCATGAGGGCGGTCAAGATATACCTGGGCCGCTCCCTGGGTCCGAGGTGGTCTCCCGTCGATCGCCTGCTGGTCCGGCTGGGAGCGGATCTGGTGTTTTTTGCCGAGCCCGACCGGCGCGCGCTTCAGGTGTATTCGCGCAGCTATATCTTTTCGATCCTCGACCTGGCTCATCTCGAGCACCCGGAGTTTCCGGAAGTCTCGCTGTTCGGCGAGTTCGAGCGGCGTGAGCAGCTTTACGGGGACGCGACGCGAAGGGCGATCGCGGTCATTACGGACTCAGAAGATGGCCGCAAGCTGGTGAGCGAGCAGTATCGGGTACCTCTGTCGCGGATCTTTACCGCGCCCTTCCTGATGTCTTCCCGCGTGGCCGGCTTCGTGCCCGATGAGGCGGTCGCGTCCGAGGTACGCAAACGCTACGGACTGAGCGACCCTTACATCTTCTATCCCGCCCAGTTCTGGGCGCACAAGAATCACCGCTACATCGTCGCGGCGCTCAGGGTCCTGCGGGAGCGCTACGGCTGGGCGCCGCAAGCGGTGTTCTGCGGCTCCGACAAGGGCGCTCTCGGCGCGGTGCGCCGCTATGCCGAGCTGGCGGGTGTGAGCGATCTCGTGAACTACTGCGGTTTCGTGCCCGACGAGCACATCCCATACCTTTACGTGGGAGCGCTGGCGCTCGTCATGCCGACTTACTTCGGGCCCACCAACATCCCGCCTGCCGAGGCCGTGCGGCTCGGGGTTCCAGTGTGCTACTCGGACCTGCCCGGCTTTCGCGAGCAAATGGGCAAAGCCGCGAGGTACATCGACCTCGCAGATCCGGCATCGCTGGCGCAGGCGCTGCAGCGCATTCGGAGCGAAGGACGGCCGGCCCCGGCGGATCCCGGCGGCGGGTCAGCATCCTGTGAGGACGCAGAGCAGCGTTATTTCCGGGTGCTCGAGCAGATCATCGCAGGGTTTCAACAGAAGACGCTCACACGCGCCATACCCCCGGCTACGCTTGCTGTGGGGCCCCAGCGTCGCGGGTGAGGCCGCGCGCCGGCAGCGCGGGCCGCCTGAAGAAAAGGTCGAGCAGATTTCCAAGTACCACGATGGCGGCGATGCCGATGAGCTGCATCCACACTTGCTCCATGTCCACGAAGCCGGCATCGGGAGCGAAAAGGGCGGCAGCCATGCCGCCCAGGCGAATGAATCTGGCGCGACTCGTGGACAGGGGGATGCTCGCGGCGCGAATTCCCACCACCAGGAATCCGATCACGAACGCGATGACGAAAATGACCAACAATGAGTCGGGAAAGAAAAAATCGAGCAGCACGGGCAGCTGCGGATTAGGGCCGGTAAGCTTGGTCTCTCCGGCGATCTCGGAGGCGATCATCGCTCCCAGCGGATACTGGTACGCCCGGATTCCAACGAGATCGGTGACGGGATGGAACACGTACGGGATGAACGAAACGTGGTAATAGCTTCGCAGCGTGGCTAACGCGCCCATCTGGTAGGCCAGGATGTAGACGTCCCCGGACAGCCACAATCGATAGCCGAGCAGCCTGGCGACCCCCCCGAGACCGGATGCGCCATAGGCCGTAATGGCCACCACCCCAACACCAAGGACGGCCAGCCCCGCGGAGATCGCCATAGTGCGCAGTGTGAGTCGGCGGCCGCTGACGAAATATCGCAGGCCCATCCAGTACAGGATCGGCAGGAACACGCTCTTGCCGGAGAAGGGTATCGAGAGGGCGGCCAGAATGGCTGCCCAGCAGGCCGCGCGCGAGGTCGAGAGCTTGCGCGACAGCAGTAGCACGAGACAGACGAGGAACAGGCCGTGTTGCAGCAGGAACACGGGGCGGAACACCTTCTGGAATTGCTGGCGGGCATTGCCTTCGCCGCCGGTCGCGAGGGCGATGAGGGCGAGCAGCGCAGTGAGGAGTACCGCGAAAAGCAGCAGCGCATTCAACTCGGCGCGCGTAAAGCCGGACACGACGGCGTTGAGCCGCTCCCGGAATACGCCCCGGCGAAAGCGGCTGGTAACCACCCGCGCCCCGAGCAGATAACCCAGCATGCACGCCGAGAACAGCAGGAACTTGCCCCAGGGTATGAGATGGGTCGCGCACAGCACGAACAGCAGTGAGGCGCTGAAGGGCAGGAAGATCGCCTGGACGATGAGCGGATCGAGAATGTTGTAGGAAGCTTTCTTGAGGAACGCGTAGCAGGCGAGCGCCGCCACCATCCAGGCCAGTAACGCATCGAGTACGGCGGAGCTCAGCAGGTCAGTCAACGCGGCCCCAGACTATGCGGAAGAACGCGAACAGTAGCGATAGGCCGAGCCCGCCCGCGAAGCCGAGGAACATCCATCCCACCGCGGGCAGAGAGGATGGCGTTTCCGGCGGTTGGGCGGGATCTAGAACCTTGAGCGCGTACTCCTTGGTTCCCCGCGCCAGCATCTCTTTGTTGACCTCGGTTTCCAGGATGTTATAGATCACCTGTTTGACGGTCACCACGTTGGTTTTCGCGGCCTGCTCGTTCAGGTAGTCGATGTTCCGCTGCGCCTCCGCGATCGCCTGGGTACGCAGGTAATCGTTCGTCATCGCCACCAGCCCGTTGGCCCAGGTTGCGGCCTGCTGCGGATCGGTCCATGTGATCTGCATCGTGACGATCCCCGTCTTGGTATCGATGGAGACGAGGCGGATCTTCTTGCCGAAGTAACGGTTCGCCTTCCACAATGTTGGCTGCTTGTATGGATCGGAGGTCTTCCAGGTCCTCGTCTGCGCATTCCAGAGCTTGGGATAGAGGACCGGCAGGAGATTGTTATCCGCAATGTACCGCTCAGTGAGGGCGCCGGACTCGAGCACGGTAAGCGTTTCGGCGCGCTTCGCATCCTGTCCGATGGATATGCCCGCGAGCGAAGCGAGCCCACCGAACTGCGAGATGATGCTGCTGACGCCGCCCATCTGGCTGCCGCTCGAGGAGCTCGATACGGGGGCGACGACTATCACTGCGGTGTATCGGGTCTGCCGCAGCAGGCCGAGCAACAGGGCGGCGACGGTGCAGACGGCTACGAAGCCGAAAATGCGCCAGCGTGCCCGGCGAATTACGCGGAAGTACTCCGCGAGGGTGATCTCGTCGTCCAGCGTGGGACTCGGAGGAGCTGGGGTTCTCAGATCCATGGGCAATTGTAGCTGCTTCCGATCGCCCGAGGCAGGTGATGGTGCCCCGGTCGGACAGCGAGGCGGAGCACCCTAGGACGCGCCCGCCCTTGTCGTTCGAGGGTCCGTCCCTGCAGCGCCCGCGGCGGGCGCGTGCCAGTGTGAGAGGTCGCGCCGCAACATCTTCTCCAGAGCGCGGATCTCCTGCTCGTACCGTGCCACCACCTCCTCGGGAAAGGCCGGTATGAAGTCCGCCCAGTCAGCCGACCGCGATTCGTCCCGGTACAGAGCGGTAACGACGAGCCTACGAAGCGGACGAATCCGCTTGAGCATTCCGACCGCCGTCGAGGCCCACCGGGACCGGCCCCACGAGCGCATGTGAACGTCATGAACGAGACGAGCCAGCGAGCGCGACCGCGGTACGGCGTTGCCGTTGACGCGCCGGCGTAGTGATGAAGGCACGAAATCCGGATCCGCGCCTATGAACGCATAGACCTGGCGGGCGACTGCTTCCGGTCTGCGCGCCAGATCGTCAAACACGATGACGAGCAGTTGATGCTCGGGGAAAAGCTCCCGCGCAACGCCGAGTTGAGTTGCATAGTATCCGTTGCGAAAGATATCCGGGTGGAGGATCCCTTCCGCGGCGATCGAGGGCATACCCACACCGTTACGCACGAAGAACCGCCAGGCCGAGACCGCGCGCTCGTACGGGTTGCGAATGCAACAGATGAGGCGCATGTCGGGCCGGTAGCCCCGAATCCTCGCGAGCGCCTCGGGGCTCGACAGATAGCGCTCGCATACCTCGCCGGCAATGCGTCCATCGAGTCTCGTCGGGTAGAATCCCTCGTACCAGGCCACCCCCATGTCGTACAGGTTCGAGAAGAAAAGCGTCCCCTTGTTCTGCGGCAGGACTACCTGAGGATGCTCCCGCAGGATCTCGAAAAACCAGCTGCTGCCCGCCCTACACGAGCCGATGAAGGCGAACGAGGCCCGGGGCTCGTGTTTGATCCTGCTCATGCGCGGCGCGGCGCTCACTGTCTGTGATTCGAAAGACAGCAGCGGGCATCATTGCCGGTGTTCCTGGAGACGGAGTGCCGGGATCTCTCGCCCCGGTTCACGCATGCCACGGAGCTAGATCCAGCCGGCGATAGCGGCAAGCAGCACAACGGCGTTGTCCCGTGCGCGCCGCCGTCCGCCCCGTAGACAGAACCCGATCAGTTGCCACGTTCTGCGCAGGCACCTGGGGCCGGACAGGGTCGAGCGCCAGGCTGCCAGCATGCGGCTTTCCGGGGCGGCTGCCGCGCAGAGGGCGCCGATCGCGGCCAGCTGCTCACGGTACCAGCCGCTGCGCACCCGGGCGAAGCGGCGGACGAGGCCGCCCAACGATCCCCGGGCTCCGGTGTCATTGTCATCGTGCTGACGGTAGATCATCGAGACGCGCGCGTCTAAGGTCCAGTGCAGATCCCAGGAGCGCGCCAACGCGTAGAGGGCCCAATCGTGAAAATGGACGCCGTCCGTGAGGTCAGAATGATCCAAGAAGAAACCCCGCGCTCGACTATAAAATCCGGCCTCCATCACGAAGGTGCAGCCCTGCCCGGCGCCTTCAAGCAGAAAATCGGAAGCATTCTGCTTGCCTGACGGCTTCAGGGCCGCCGTCGTTCCGTCATCCCACGATGCCAATGTGGCGCTCGAGTAGCCCGCCGCATTGTCGGCCCTGATTCTTTTGCAGGCCATGGAAAGCTTGTGCGCGTACCAGATGTCGTCCTGATCCGAGAGCGCAACGAAGTCAAACCCGTCCGCCGGGTGCTGTCGCATGAGCATGAAGAAGTTCTGCGCGGCCGACCCGTTCGGATGCGAGCGTTTCAGCACTGTCACGCGGCCGTCATCCTCGAATGCCGCGATTTCAGCGAGCGTGGCGTCCGTGGAGCCGTCGTCGGCGACGGAAATCGCGACGTCAACTCCTTCCTGTAAAAGGATGGATTGAATCTGCTCCCGTATCCATTTCGCTCCGTTGAAAGCCGCGAGCAGAACCAGCACCTTTGGCGGGCGCGCGCTGGCGGTGTCCGCCGCGCGCAATGTCGCCGGCTCAGTGTCGGCGAGAAGAGGCTTCATCGGCGATATGGCCACAGACGGCGGCATTCATTGACCTTGAGCCCTGTCCGTGAGCGACGGCCGAGATCCACGTGTTCGGCGGCAGCAGAGTCAGCCGGCGGCTGGTCCCCGCTCGGTGCGATCAATATGCGCCGCTTCCCCCGAGTACCACCTGCGTCGTCTTCAGCAGGATGTAGAGGTCGAGCAGGAGGTTCTGGTTGCGGACGTAGTACGTGTCCAGGACCACCCTGCGGCGATAGTCAGTGTCATTCCGTCCCTTGACTTGCCAGAGGCCGGTGATCCCCGGCTTGGCTGAGAGGTATGCCCTGACATTGCGTCCGTAACGCAGCAGCTCCTCTCGCACGACCGGACGCGGTCCGACGAGGCTCATCTCTCCGCGCATCACATTCCACAGCTGCGGCAGCTCGTCGAGACTCGTACGACGCAGGAATCTGCCGACCGTCGTCACCCGCGGGTCGCATCGGAGCTTGTGATCGCGGACCCACTCCGCTTTGATCGCGGCATCCCGCTCCAGCAGGTCGCGCAGCAGCTGATCGGCATTCGGCACCATGGTGCGGAACTTGAGACACTCGAATGCCCGCCCATCCTGACCAATCCTCCGGTGCTTGTAGATGATCGAGCCGCCCCCCCGCCGCATCAGGATGACGATGGCGAGGATCAGCGGGGAGAAAACAGCAGCCAGCACGATCGCACCGGTGATATCCAGGATTCTTTTGGTCGCGGCGTAGGGCGACGCTGGTGGAGTGGCCCGTTCGAGCGGCTGCGCCGGTGTCTCTTCCCAGCGCGGCTCGAACGAATGCAATCCCCCTCCCCCACGGTCGAGCGCCACCGCGCTTTCCGCCTGGAGGTCAGAGTCGAAGGTCAAGCGGCGCTCCGCGCTCGAGACGAGATGGGGTCGCAGCGGCGGCCTACGCGCCGGACTGGCGGCCGCCAACCGTTGGGGTGCTGCCTCGTTTGCCTGCTGCGTCGACAAATCCAGTCTCCTTTAGACCGTTCAAAAGCGAGCCACTGTCGCGAGCGGACGACAGGCGTGATGTTGAGTATTTCCGGGGAAGGCGGCTGCGTTCAAGAACTGGCTCCACATTTCAGGGAGTTAACGGCGGTATGTTGTGGAAGTTGACCAGTGTAGGCTCGGTTCCCATCCCCCTGGGTTATGCAAGTAACGTGCATGGCTCACAGTTCTCGCATGCAGGCGATGAGCAAATCGCGCTCCCGGTGCGGGGTGTCTCCGCAGGTGGGTGCTCGCGAAGCGACGTGAGGTTCCTTTAGGACTTCCGGCCCAGCCATCATGGCTACAGTGAAGATGGGGGCAGGTGAAGGGGGGCACCCGCATGCGCGGAGGAGGCGCCGTTCAAGGGCGGGGACGATGTTGCTACCGTGAGACCATGCATCAGCTTGTCAGTCCAGCCAAGCAACCGCGTGCCGCGGTTGAGGTGATCCCCCTCGTCTGCGTTGCTTCTTCTCAGGTCGTGCAAAGTATACCTAGACCTTGAGCGGTTTGAAAACACAAAATTCATACGAGACAAGCATTTCCGACACTCTCCAGGGTCATTTCGACACCGCAGAACCACCGTCAAGGCCTGGAACTAGCCTAGGCAAGCTTCATGCTTGAGAGCGGTCCAGCCTTCCGTTACGCTGCCCTGCAATGCGTGTCACAATTTTCGGCTCCGGCTATGTCGGTTTGGTTACGGGAGCCTGCCTGGCTGATGCCGGCAACCATGTCGTATGCATCGACGTTGACGCCGGCAAGATCGAGCGGCTGAACCGCGGCGAGACTCCCATCCACGAGCCTGGCCTCGAGGCCTTGATCCGCCGCAATGCGGAAGCCGGGCGAATCGAATTCACCGCTGATGCCGTGCGCGGCGTGGAGCACGGGCTTTTCCAGCTCATCGCGGTCGGCACCCCGCCGGACGAGGACGGGTCGGCCGACCTGCGCTACGTTCTGGCAGCGGCGCGGACCATTGCCACGCACATGAGCCGCTACTGCGTCGTTGTGACCAAGTCCACGGTGCCGGTCGGGACCGCAGACAAAGTGCGCAGCGAGATCAGGACGACCCTGAAGGAACGGGGTACAGCCGTCGAGTTCGACGTTGTATCGAACCCCGAATTCCTCAAAGAAGGCGCGGCGGTACAGGATTTCATGAAGCCGGACAGGGTCGTCGTCGGCACGGACAACCCTCGAACGACCGAACTGATGCGCGCGCTCTATGAGCCGTTCACTCGCAACCATGACCGCCTGATCGTGATGGATATTCGTTCCTCGGAGCTCACCAAGTACGCTGCGAACGCCATGCTCGCCACCAAGATCAGCTTCATGAACGAGCTGGCGAACCTTGCCGAGCGTCTGGGGGCCGACATCGAGAAGGTTCGCGTGGGCATAGGCTCCGACCCTCGAATCGGCTATAGCTTCATCTACCCGGGAACCGGCTACGGCGGCTCCTGCTTCCCAAAGGACGTCCGGGCGCTGATCCGCTCTGCCCATGAGGTCGATCACGAGCCACAGATCCTCACCGCTGTGGAGTCGGTGAACGACCGGCAGAAGGAGGTTCTGGTCGAGAAGATGCGGCGGCACTTCGGCGCGCGCCTCGAGGGTCGCACCATTGCCCTCTGGGGCCTCGCCTTCAAGCCGAACACCGACGATATGCGCGAGGCGCCCTCACGGACCATCATCGATCGACTCTTCCAGGCCGGCGCCCGAGTGCGGGCGTACGACCCTGTAGCTGCTGCGGAGGCCAGGCGCATCTATGGCGAGCGCGCCGACTTCGTGGTCGCACGGAACGCCTATGAGGCGGCAGAGAGCGCGGACGCCCTGGCGATCGTGACGGAATGGCAGGAATTCCGCAGTCCGGACTTCGAGCGCCTGAAACAATTACTCAAGGCACCCCTCATCTTCGACGGCCGCAATCTCTACGATCCGGCGATGGTCGGCCGCTTCGGCCTGACCTACCATGCGATCGGGCGCGGGCCGCCGGTAGAGCCGCGAGCCTAAGAAGTCGTAAAACCCTCAAGACCATGCTTACCCCAGTCATCCTCTCAGGCGGCGCCGGCACCCGTCTCTGGCCGCTTTCGCGCGAGCTCTACCCCAAGCAGCTCCTCGCCCTGACCGGCGAGCGCACCATGATCCAGCAGACCGCCCTGCGCCTCGAGGGCCTGGCGGCGGCGGGGCCGATCGTGGTGTGCAACGAGGCCCACCGCTTTCTCGTGGCGGAGCAGCTGCGCCAGCTCAACGTCGAGCCCCAGGGGATCGTGCTCGAGCCCACGGGCCGCAATACGGCGCCGGCCATAGCCCTGGCCGCGCACGCCGCCCTCAAAGGGGCAGCCGTCTCGGGGTCGGCTGGCGATCCCCTGCTTCTGGTGCTGCCCGCCGACCACGTCATCCGGGACGTATCCGCTTTCCACCAGGCGGTCCATGCGGCTCTGGAGGCTGCGGGGCACGGGCAGCTGGTCACTTTCGGCATCGTGCCGGCAACCCCGGAGACCGGTTACGGCTACATTCAGCGAGGGCCGGCGAACGGCGCGGTATTCAGGATCGCGCGCTTCGTAGAGAAGCCCAGCGCCGCAGTGGCCAAGGACTTCGTCGCCTCAGGGGACTATTACTGGAACAGCGGCATGTTCCTGTTCGGGGCGCGGCGCTATCTCGAGGAGTTGCAGCGCCTCGCGCCCGGCATATCCCGAGCCTGTGCCGAGGCATTCGCGGCGGCATCGGCCGACCTCGACTTCACCCGTATCGACAAGGGCCTCTTTGCAGCCTGTCCGGCTGACTCGATCGATTACGCGGTCATGGAGAAGACCTCCGATGCCGTCGTGGTGCCGCTTGCAGCCGGGTGGAGCGACGTCGGCTCCTGGGCCGCGCTGCACGAGGCCAGCGACCCGGACGCGTTCGGGAACGTCTCGCGCGGGGACGTGATCGCCGAGGACTCGGAGGGATGTTTTCTCTATGCCGAGAGCCGGCTCGTCTCGGCCGTGGGGCTCAAGGATCACGTCGTGGTCGAGACCAAGGACGCGGTGCTGGTCGCACCGCGCAGCAGGGTGCAGGACGTGAAAAAGCTGGTCCACAAGCTGAAGGAACAGGGCCGGTACGAGCATTCCCTGCACCGCGAAGTCTTCAGGCCGTGGGGGAGCTACGACAGCATCGAGAATGGACCCCGCTTCCAGGTGAAGCGCCTCAAGGTCAAACCCGGTGCCGTGCTGTCGCTGCAGTTGCATCACCACCGGGCAGAGCATTGGATAGTGGTCTCCGGCACTGCGAGGATCACCCGCGGCGATGAGGTTTTCCTCCTCGAGGAGAACCAATCGACCTACATCCCGATCGGGGTGCGGCATCGGATCGAGAATCCGGGGAAGATCCCGCTGCACATCATTGAGGTGCAGTCTGGCTCCTATCTCGGCGAAGACGACATCGTGCGGCTCGAGGATCACTACGGCCGCAAGGGGACGACGACCTAGCGCGGCGAGCATACTAGCGAGACCATGACCCAGCTGAGCGCCTTCAAAGCCTACGACGTCCGCGGCCGCATACCGGACGAGATCAACGAAACTCTGGCATACGACATCGGCAGGGCGTTTGCGGCCCTGGTGCGGCCGAAGCGCGTCGCGGTCGGATACGACATCCGGCTGACGAGCCCGCAACTGGCCGCCGCGGTGAAGCGGGGGCTGACCGACTGCGGCTCGGATGCGCTCGATATCGGGCTCTGGGGCACCGAGGGCGCGTACTTCGCCACCTTCGCGGAAGGGCTCGACGGCGGCATCATGGTGACCGCGAGCCACAACCCTTCAGACTACAACGGCATGAAGTTCGTGCGCGAGCAGGCGCGGCCGGTGAGCAGCGATACCGGCCTCAACGACATGCGCGCGATGATCGAGTCCGGCCGCCTGCCCGGCCTGGCCGCGACGCGCGGCAGTGAGCGCCCGCTCGATATCCGCGGCCAATACCTCGATCACCTGTTGGGTTATCTGGATCGCCCGAGGCTGCGCCGCCTGAAGGTTGTGGTCAATGCCGGCAACGGCGGCGCCGGCCTCGTGATCGATCAGCTCGAGCCGCATCTGCCGTTCGAGTTCATCAAGGTGAATCATCAACCCGACGGCAACTTCCCCAATGGGATCCCCAACCCGATGCTGGAAGAGAACCGCGCCGCCACCGCGGACGTCGTCCGGCGCACGGGCGCCGACGTTGGACTGGCGTGGGATGGGGACTACGACCGCTGCTTCTTCTTCGATGAGCATGGGCAGTTCATCGAAGGTTACTACCTCGTCGGGCTTCTGGCCGAGGTCTTCCTGGCGCGCGAGCGGGGCGGGCGGATCGTGCACGACCCGCGTCTCACCTGGAATACCATCGACCTCGTCCGCCGTCATGGCGGCGAGCCGATTCTCTGCAAGTCAGGCCACGCCTTCATCAAGCAGAAGATGCGCGAGGTCGATGGCATCTACGGCGGGGAGATGAGCGCCCACCACTATTTCCGCACGTTCTCCTACTGTGACAGCGGCATGATCCCCTGGCTCATCGTGCTGCAGGTGATCGCGCAGCGCGGCCCGCTGTCGGCGCTCGTGGGTGAGCGTATGCGCCTCTTTCCGATCAGCGGCGAGATCAACCGGCAGCTGAAGTCCGATGCGAAATCGATCCTCGTCCGCGTGCGGCAGGAGTACGAGCGCCGCGCGCTCGCCATCGACTTCACCGACGGGCTATCAATGGAGTTTCCCGAGTGGCGATTCAACCTGCGTGGCTCCAACACCGAGCCGTTGGTGCGGCTCAACGTCGAGACGCGCGGCAGCGAGCCGCTGATGCGTGAAAAGACCGACGAGATACTGCGGCTCATCGACGCCTGAGCCGGGCATGTGACTTGCTCAGGCGCCCGGCGCGTCCCGCCCAGTGCAGGGAGTCCCATTGCAGGACCAGAATAAAGCGTTGCGAGTGCTCATCGCGGAGAACCACCGGGATCTCAGCGACATCATGAGTCAGCTGATCGACACTGAGCCCGACCTGCGTTGCGTCGGCCAGGTCGCTGAGGCGGGGGAAGTGCTGGCGGCGGCGCGGCGCACGCAGGCCGATGTCCTCATCCTCGACCTCATGCTCCACGGAGGCAGCGGCCTGCCGCTCATCGCAGAGCTCGCCCAGGCGCTGCCGGCCCTCAAGATCGTGGTTTTCAGCGGGCTCGCCTTCAGCGAGGAAGTGGCGCGGGAGGCCAAGCGGCGTGGGGCGGCTGCATTCGTGACCAAGGGCACGGATTTCAGCGTGCTCCTGAATGCCCTGAGGTTCGGGGGCCGGGCGGCCTGAGCGGCGCCACTACCGGGAGCGGGGCCGCTGCCGCCGCCCGGGCTGTCGTCATGCAGAGACACTGGCTCTTGGCCTCGGCGACGAGTACCTTTCGACGCTCTTCATCCATTTTGATCGGGGGCCATCTCATGGCGCTTTGGAAAGACACGAATACCGGGACCGCAACCCCTTCCGCAGGAGCCTCGCCGAGCTTCGGCAGCCCGCCACCGCCGGCCGCGCCGCCAGAGAAGAGCAACGTCGCCCCGATCACTCCTGAAGTTCCGCGCCGTCCGGCGAAGGAGCAGCGCTTCGACATGAAAGAATCCGTCATTGCCTCGGACCTGACCATCGAGGGGAAGATCATCGGCTCCGGCCACGTGCGTGTCGCAGGCCGCTTCAAAGGTGACGTGCAGGTCGATGGCAACGTGACCCTCGACTCGGGCGCGCACCTGGAGGGCCAGGTCAAGGCCGCCGTCGTGGTGGTTGGCGGCGAGCTCATCGGGAACATCGAGAACGCCAAGCGCGTGGAGCTGCTCGAAGGCGGCATCATCAGCGGCGACGTCAAGGCCGGCTCCCTCACCGTGGCGGCGGGCTCCCGCATGCGCGGCCAGGTCGAGTTCGGTTGGGAAGGGGAGACCCGGACCAAGGCCGAGTCGAAGGGATACGGCAGCTGATGAACCTCGCCTCTCGCCCGTCCCCGACGGGCAAGACGCGCACCTGCCCGCACTGCAAGGCGGTCATTCTGGAAAGCCTGAGCATCTGCCCGGGCTGCATGCACCACCTGCGCTTCGATTCGGAGGCGGCGAAGCGCCAGGTGGCCGCAACCTCGGCCCTCAAGGTGGAGGGCA